>OAUS01001202.1_pt1 | contig 13844 bp, 9 predicted proteins | sample 1516801 | NCBI WGS metagenome assembly OAUS01 (sample SAMEA2580001, study PRJEB22360) | human gut metagenome | biome: human gut; feature: human-associated habitat; material: faeces | place: Denmark | collected 2008/2010
TCATAGCCCACATCATCCTCACCCAATACCAGATGGTGGAGAACCTGGGTGTCCGTTCCATCGAGATGAAGGATAAGGACGGCAATGTCGTTTTCAGAGCTAAGGATGGTGATCTCGATTGCAAGGGTGGTAATTTCGAGAACATTACGGCAACAGGTAACTTCAAGTCAAGAAATGAAAAAACCTGGAATGAAATCGAAATGAATGCTGATAAGGGTTACCTTGTCATGCGTGGACCAACTTCAGTTAACGATGACAACTGGGATTTACCAAGTTCAATTGCTGAAATGACAGACCTTTTCAAGGTTAAATTTGAGACAGATAGTGATACGCTGAGTCGAATTGCGACAATGGATTTATTTGGATTTGGTGGAAGGAAACGGGTGAATATAGATCCAGAATTTGGTTTAAGAATATACTCTAATGAGGGGACAGATGATGAGAGTCATCTGTTTTTGGGCAAGGATTCGATTGATTATAGTGACGGATTAGGTCATGTGTATCATAGTGATTGGAACAGTTTGCTAAAAAAAATATTATAAATAAATATGGAAGGTAAAAAATTCAATTCCGTGACGAAAGTCACAACCGTCAACAGCAACCAGAGTCTGCTGCTGACAGACCAGAATGGCAATGTCACTAGCATCGGTATGGATGCGCTCAAGGCTGACCTTGCTGTTGGTCAGCATGCCTGGTGCGGAAGAGTGTGGGACACCGCAAACGCAACGCCTAAGGCTGCATCATACATTGGCTCACTTGAATTGCTGAAGGAGTTGCCATACGTCCTCGGACTTGGCGCATACTTGGTCAAGAATGACCACAGCCGCAGAAAGCTCGACAGCAAGGATCACCACAAGTATGCTACTGGTGAACCGGCAAGGCTGGATGGTACAGAAGGTCACTATCAGTGGGGCTGGGGCAGAAAATTCTACGTTGTCATCAAGGATATTGGCGGATTGCACTATGAGCAGATTGGCATCAAGCCAATTCCTGGTGAATACAATCTTGAGATACCAATCGGCAGTATTTCTGCAGCTGGCTTCGCTACTATTGAGCGTAGTACCGGACGCCTGGTTAGTTACATCAACGATGCAGCTAACTACCGTGGTGGCGACAACAATGCTACCTATGATGGCAAGAACAATACGTTGCTGGGCAGACCTGCTACCGCTATGACTACAGAGCAGTTCAGAGCTGCAGCGCGTAAGAACGGCAAGGGTTGGCTTTGCACAACCATGCGACATACATCCATTGTCGCAATTCTGTTCAGTGTCATTTTCGGTATACATTATGATCAGGATGCAGTCAATGCCAACAAGGATGCCAACGGCCTCTTCCAAGGTGGACTCGGAGCAGGCTTGACGCAGATGCCGAACTGGGAAGCCTACAATGGTTGGCGACCAGTTGCACCAATGAGTGCAGGCATTGAACTTGGTGATTCATGTGGAGAAGCGACCTATGCCGTAAAAAATGATGCAGGGGCAACGGTCTATAATGCCAAGATACCATGTTTCTTCGGTTATAAGAACGGCTTTGGCAATCTATGGCGAATGATGGATGATGAGTTCTGCCAGGTGAATAGTGACAAGACCATGACCCACCTGGTCGCTCCGTCTATTTACGGCTCCTGGACTATCGGCAATGCTACCGGCATGAAGACGTTGAGCAAGTCACCTGGCGGTGGTGAAGGATATATCAAGACCTTGTCGATGGAACATCTAGAGAACTTCTGTACGCAGATTGGTGCTACAGAGTCAACCTATTCGACAGGTTATTTTTGGAATACGTCAAACGCTACTTCCGGTTTTCGCCTGTGTCTTCGCGGTGGCAGCGCTGGCGATGGTGGTCTATGCGGTCTTTCGACGCTCGGCGTGCACAATGCTGTCTCGGTTTCCCCTGTGAGCTGCGGTGCGGCCCTCTGCGAAGCAGCATCCGAGTGGTCATTGGATCCAGTGTATTACGAGGCGGCCTAAAGTGTTCAGAGGTGTGCTGGCGTGAGCAGGAGTGTGCAGGATTGACCAAGGTTCCCAAGCGGAGCCAAGGGCAATCCTGAGCACCCTGCGAGCGTAGCGAGCAAACCCTACCGCCCTTGGGCGGTCGATTTTTTTGAAATTTCGCTCTTTGACATTCTTTCATTCCGATTTTTTTCAGTACCTTTGCAGGCGGTTTTCAAACCAGGCTGTGATTCCTGCGCCGGTTTTCGCCTGTGTCTTCGCGGTGGCAACGCTGACAATGGTGGTCAATGCGGTCTTTCGACGCTCAACGTGAACAATGCTGTCTCGGATTCCAATGTGAACTACGGTGCGGCCCTCAACTTAACAAGATACTGCAGGTTAGTTTGCTTAGCTGCAGAGATTTCGGGAGTCAGGCCTTGCCTCATGGCAAAACATACACTTTAGCAGAATAGCAAGTAGATGATGGCAATGGGTCATCCGGTCGAAAGTTAGGACATTAGAAAAGCAGACAACAGACACAGACACCGACATTTATCAGACACCGACCTTTTTTTTATAAATAAAATTTTAAGCAAGTGAAGAGGTTAGGTAACATTTCACAGGCGGTTGAGACTTTGCAAAATTTTCGTGAAGCATTTTTTGATTTTTCGAGGCACAAGAAGTCCCGTCTCTCAGTACAAGCGTTTGAGGCAGAGTTTGAAACAAATCTTCAAGCCCTGCTAAATGCATATGTTAATCAGACATGGCATACATCAGACTATGAGGCCAAGCCGGTTGAAAAACCCAAGCATCGTATAGTCAATAAGTTGCCTGTTGGCGATCATGTCATTCAGCATGCAGCCATGCACACCAGTGAAGATAAGTTGAGAGCCAAGATTCCTTTCAACAGTCCAGCTGGTACCAAGGGGCGTGGCACGCATTTCTTCTACAAGATTATCAAGCAGGACATCTATACCTCGCCACAGCTAGAGACATTCTATTGCTTGCCCATGGATATACATCATTATTTCCAGCATGTTGAGCACAATCTGCTCAAGAGAGAGTACAGGTTGTATATCAAGGACCGCAAGCTGCTTGCATTCATCGACGAGGTCGTTGACAGCTATGCCAACGGCATAGTGCTGGGCGTCAAGCTTACACAACTTTTGGGGCAACTGTTTCTGGCGAGGTTTGACTATCTCGCCATGCGGTGTTTTGATATACTTCAAGACCCCGAAAAACATGGCTACTGGCAGGCTCGGTACGTCACAGACATGCTCCTCACATGCCGCTCGGAGCAGCAAGCTATCGTTTTAAATGTGGGGGGGTAAAATCCCTCAATGAGCGCTTCGACCATTTTTGCCGCGAAGGGCTCAAACATTATTATAGATTCATGGACAATATCTTCATCATGCATGAAGATAAGGTCTTCTTACGCCTCATGGCGGAGCTTGCAGTCATGCACTTGGCTAGAGACTGGAAGCTGAGTCTCAATAAGAGTTGGAATATTCATCGTACATGTGACGGCATAGACTTCTGTGGACAGAAGATCTTTGCCGACCATGCCCTTTTGCGCAAGCGCACCAAGCAGGCACTCTGTGCCCAGGTGGCAAGATTGCGCAAACGTGGACTTAACGATGAACAGATCCGGCGCAAGGCAGCATCCAGGCTTGGCCTAGCCAAACACGCAGATACAAAAAACTTATTAAATAAAATCGGTATGAAAAAGTATGGTCAGATTGTGAAGGCTCGCAAGGGAGAGGTTCCCTTCGAGGGCATGAGCATGGCACAGAAGAAGCATCCAGGCGATATCCTGTGCCACAACATTGAGGACTATGACAAGTTCCTCATCCTCATAGAGGATTACAAGATAGATAAGTCGAGAGTCGACTTCAAGATGGAGCAGGTCGAAGAAGTTGACGACCAGGGCGTCAAGCACATAGTCACCAAGAAGGTGCCTAAGGATCGCCTAGCCATCCGCTTCCGTTTCATCGATCACGTCCGGAAGACAGGACAACTCGATGAACATGGCGATGAGATTGAGGAGCCGGTTTGGCAACCTGAGTCGTGGTGGCTCTTTACTGGCTCAGATATTCTGGTTGACCAGGCACGCAAGGAGTGGGAACTGCTGGAAAAGGGCTTCTACACCGTTGCAGCCGAGCTAACCAACAAGTTTGGCAAGAAATTTTATAAGTTTATCTAGATGCACAAGAAATTTTATCTTTGCCGTATGTCATACTTGAGATATGACAGCAAGCATTTTCTTCTGTTCCTGAGTGAGCAGAAAGTAGAAAACTATCACCCAGACACCACCATGTCGGAGTCTGATGGCGATAGTAAGACAGTGACAGCCTACAGCTACGAGGGCACAGAGATTGACGGCTCCACTAAGATTGAGGCTGAGTCGGCAAGCTATCGCGAGTTCGTGAATGGCCTGGTTCGTACTAAGTACAGCCAGAGCGATGTCGAAGCCATCCTGTGCAACCATGGTGATGGCAACAGGGAGCACGAGACAGAGTACCAAGTATTCCAGGAGTGGCGAGAGCAGGCTAAGCAGATGGCCAGAGAGTTACTCGACCGGGATATCTCATAGTTATCAGATACGGCAGGAGGGTGACAGTCCTTTCTGCCGTATTTTTATATTCCTTATATTATATGTACCTTTGTGCCAGTTTTAAAAAAGGTACAGATATGCAGAGAAATACCAAGGATTGGATACACTACAGCTCTGCTGGCATAGTACTGATTGCTGGCATTGTGCTTGTGTACATCAGCTTTTTTATGTCCCACGACGTCACGTCTAACGTCTTGTGGTACTTTGGGCAGAGTCTGGTTTACGTGGCAACCGTCTTTGGTTTCGCACTGACTTTTGACACCAGAGTTAAAGACATTATCAATAAATATTTCAATAACAAAAATGGCACGCAAGATTAAGAAAATTTTCGTTCATTGTACAGCAAGCCGACAGTCATGGTCTGTCGATGCCTTGCTCAAGGAGTTCAGAAACAAAGGCTGGCATTATCCAGGCTACCACTGGGTCGTAACCTCTGATGGCAAGTACACGCAGCTCATGACAGAAGACCTGCCGTCCAACGGAGTTAAAGGTCACAATTACGATTCAGTCAACGTGGCATACATGGGTGGAATATCCCGCACAGGCAAGGCTATCGACAACCGAACAGAAGAACAGAAGGCTGGACTTCGTCAACTCTTGAAGGAGTTACGACAACGCTACCCTGATGCAAAGATTATGGGACATCGTGACATCTCGCCTGACAAGAACCACAATGGAGTGGTCGATCCATGGGAGCGCATCAAGGAGTGTCCTTGCTTCGACGCAATTCCGGAATATGCCGACATTTAACATCAAGGATTATGCAGAAACATCTCAAGTCAATCATCATGGCCATATCGGTGATATTGGTCATCATCGCCTGTTTCTGGGTTTTTGACCATCGACAGCAGCGAGCGGAGCAGGAACTGAGAGAACAGCTCAATGGGCTGAAACTTCAGTATGCTCCAGCCGAGCGAGACACCATCCGAGACTCGCTCACGGTCATCACGCAGCAGGTGCTGCAGATGCCGGCTGAGGAGTACAAAATTCAGGCCTACGACCGCCAACTGATCCATGACCTGGACATTCGTCTTGGCCAGGTCTTGGCAGACCAGCGCACGAGTCTGAGTACTGCTGATACGGTCAAGACTGACCGCAGCGACTCGGTCTATACCTACAGCGACCGATGGCTCAGTTTCCGTCTCAATACGGCGGACTCCATCTTGACATACAAGGCGAGAGATAGCCTCCAGACCATCGTCTACAGGCAGTACAAGCACAGATTCCTCTGGTGGCGGTGGGGCACCAAAGGCTATGATGTCAAGGTCATCAACTTCAATCCCCATTCCAACATATTATATAACAGCTATATACAAGTCAACCGATAATGGCAAGACAAGAGGTATATACAACAGTCATCAAGCTCAACTCAGAGGAGGCAAAGAACCGACTCAAAGAGTTGGAGGACAGAGTCGCTCGTCTGAAGAAGGCTAAACAGGATGCCTTCTCGGCGGGCGATTCCCGTTTAGGCGCATCCCTCGCCAAGGATCTGAAGGCCGCAGAGCGAGAGATGAAGCAATTCAAGAACTCAACCATGAGCGTCAAGGAGACACTCGACAACCTGTCTAGTGCAAGCCTCGGACAGCTGGAGAAGGCAGCAAGACATCTGAAGGGGCAGATGAAGGCAGCATCTGACCCTTCAGACTTCGCCAAGCTGGATGCACAACTCTCAAAGGTCAAGGAGCAGATGCTTGCCCTGAAGGGCGCAACACGCAAGGCTGATGAGGAAGCGAGACGCATGACCGCAACGGTGTCAAATCTGAAACATGCTTCACTCAATGACCTCAACTTCACAGCTTCCAAGCTACGTAGTCAGATGGCTGACTACGACCCGACATCTACCATGTACGCCTCCAGAGCTTCGCAGCTGAAACTTGTGGAGGCAGAGCTGGAACGCATCCGACAGAGCGAGCAGAAGGTGGTCACCCTCATGCAGCAGTATGACAAGGAAATTGACCGCACAAATGTGGATATCAAGGAGACCAAGAGGCAGATGCAGCTCGTCAACAACACCATGGCCAACCTCAAAACCTCCTCCATCCGTGACCTGGAGTACTCCATCAAGGCACTGAACCAGCAGATGCATGGCATGGAGCGTGGTACCGAGCAGTTCAAGCAGATGGAGCTGAAGGCGAAGCAGCTGAAGGCTGAACTGCAGGCAGTCAGAGCCGAAGGCGTAGCTCAAGAGTCCTGGATCAAGCGCTCTGCAGACTGGTTCAACCGAATGCAGGGCATTGCCTTTGGAGCCGTCGCTGCAATCTCCGGCATCACCTTCACCGTCAAAAAGTGTGTAGAGGAGTATGCCAAGATGGACGATGAGATGACCAACGTCCGAAAATATACCGGGCAGGCAGCCGAAGAGGTTGAGCGCATGAACGAGGACTTCAAAAAGATGGACACCCGAACCCCTCGACAGAAGCTCAACCAGTTAGCCGAAGATGCCGGAAGACTCGGCATCACTTCGACTGCAGCAGTTGAGGAGTTCGTAGATGGAGCCGATAAAATCAATGTCGCCCTCGGTGATGACCTCGGCGATAAAGCAGTCTCTCAAATCGGTAAACTCGCCCAGATGTTCGGCGAAGACAAAACCAAGGGTCTGCGAGGCGCCATGTTGGCAACAGGTTCTGCAGTCAATGAGTTGGCGCAGAATTCTTCTGCCTCTGCCGGTTATCTCGTTGACTTCACTGCCCGTGTGGCAGGTGTCGGCAAGCAGGCAGGCTTTACACAGGCTCAGATCATGGGTCTCGCTTCTGTCCTTGACCAGAACATGCAGCAAGACGAGACTGCTGCAACCGCAGTTCAGAACCTCCTCGCTAAGATGTTCCAGGACTCCTCAAAGTTTGCAAAGATTGCTGGACTCAATGTCAAGGACTTCGCCAAGACTTTGAAGGAGGATGCCAACGGCGCACTTCTCCAGTTTTTGGCAGCCATGAGAGCCAAGGGCGGTTTTGCCGACCTTGCACCAATGTTCGAGGAAATGAAGATGGATGGATCCAGGGCTACTGGAGTCCTCACCGTCCTCGCAGACAAGCTCGATGACATCAAGACTGCCCAGAACCTGGCAAACGAAGCTTATTCCGAAGGCACATCCGTCCTCAATGAGTTCGAGACACAGAACGAGAGTGTACAGGCTCAACTTGACAAAGCGAGCAAGAAGTTCCTGGATCTCTCCATAGAACTGGGCCAGAAACTCTATCCTGCAGCACGATATTGCATATCTGCTGCCAGTCTCGGAGTTCGGGCACTCTCAACCCTCGTTGATTTCGTCAAAGATTATTGGCGCATATTAATTGTGCTGACAGCTGCCATCGTCACCTATACTGCAGTATCTAAGGCCAAGTTGATCGCAGAGAAGGCGCAAATGGCATGGCTCAACATCATGATTCTACGCGAAAAGGCGCATCTCGTCCTTGTAGGTCTTAAGACATCTGCTCTCAAGACCATGGCAATCGTTCAGATGGCGTTGACACGAGAAATAAAACTGACCACAGCTGCGCAAATGTTGTGGAACAAAGTGTTGTTGGCCAACCCGATCACTGCTGTGATTGCTGTTGTTGCCGGTCTGACAGCCGCAATCGTCACACTGTCTAAAGAGACGAGCACAGCTGAGCAGGCTCAGCGTGACTACAATGATGCCGTGACAGATGCCAACAAGCAGGCAGCAGAAGAGGAGGCATCCATCATGCGCCTCGTTTCTGCCATCCAGTCCAACACCACAGCTGAGTCAGACCGCAAGGCAGCCCTGGAGGAACTCAACGGCAAGCTGATGCGTGAACACCTCGGCAACATCACCGAGGAAGCAGTGCGCACCGGTCAAGCAACAAGGCAGATCCAGTCGTACATTGACATGATGAAGAAGAAGATTGTCATCGACGGCCTACAGAAGAAGCTGGCAGAGTCAATAGCTAAGCAAGCGGAAGATGAAGACCTGTTAGGAGAGGCTAACAATGACAATAGAGGTTACTGGAAACGCTTCTGGGATAGGCTAAACCCATTTGCAGGTGGCAAGACTCAAAAACTTAACTTCGCAGCTGACCACAAGGACCAGCTACTACAGAGTGTCGAAAGAGAAAAGCAGTATCAGCAGAAGCTCATCGACAAGATAAATGAGCTGGAGTCTCAGCACTTCGAAGTCAATGATCCGGAGCCTTGGAGAAACAATGGCTACAATGGCAAGGGCAATGATGGTACCATCATTAAGCAGCAGAGAACAACCGGTACTCATCAAGCTTCAGATAAGGAGCGCAAGGCTAGGGCCAAGGCTGAGAAGACTGCGGCTGCAGAAGCTCGCAAGCGTGAGGCAGAAGCCAAGCGCAAGCAGAAGCAGGCTGCCGATAGCATCAAGGCTGAGACCAACGAGTTGATGGCTAACAACGCCAAAGCCTATGCAGAAGGCAAGAAAACCTATCAGCAGTTCCTCGATGACCGACAGAACATCCAGATTAAGGGCTTTGCTAAGCTGAAGCAACTCTATGGAGCAGAGAGCAATGAGTATAAGCAGTTACTTGACAACCAGGTCACTGTCGTCAAGCAGCATGATGCTGCCATACTGAAGATGAATGAGCAGAGCATTGAGCGTGAGCGCCTACAGAAGGAGGCTAGCATCAAGGCTCAATACAATGATGCCAACTCAGCTATCTATCAGAATGACATAGCTCTCGATGAAGCCATCTATCAGAATGATGCAGATGCCATGCAAAAGCGCCTGGCACTCTACAATGAGGGCAGCGAGGAATGGCTGGATCTGAAGGCTGAGATGGAACAGGCTGAGCTCGACCACCAGCTGCAGATGCAGGAGTCATACCAGAACCAGCTGAAGGAGTTGCGTCAGCAGTTCGGTAAGCAAGACCTGCAGGCTCAGGAGACCATGTACCTCAATGGCCTTGACAATCTCTACAAGCAGGGATTGATCAAGGAGGAGGAATATCAGCAGATGAAGTTGGAGATAACCAAGCAGTTTGCTGCACAGAGAGCGCAGATTGATGCTGATGATCATGGTGCTGGTAGCGCTCAGCTGAAGATTAATGATAAGTCATCAGAGATGGTCAACAGCGCCAGGGCTGCAGCAGGGGAGTCCCAGTCGACCGGCAATGCAACTCTGGGTGGATACTTCTCCTCACAAGTTGAGAACTATCAAAACACCATGGAGAAACTGAAGGAGTTGTATGGCAACGACAAGCAGAACCATGCTGCATACATGCAGGCGAAAGGGAAGATCACCTCAGATTTCCTCAATGACCTGATTGAAAAGACAGCTGTAGTTTACAATGGTATCAACGGTATTCTATCTGCGTCATCGTCATATGCTCAGGCATGCTCTGACCTCGAGCAGGCGAAAATCTCCAAGAACTACGAGAAGCAGATTGCTGCAGCTGGCAACAATTCGAAGAAAAAGAAAAAGTTGGAGGAGAAGAGAGACAAAGAACTGGCTGCAGCGAAGTCAAAGGCTAACAAAAAAGCCATGAAGATAGAAATTGCGCAGGCGATAGCATCTACAGCAATGTCTGCTATCAATGCCTATGCATCTGCTGCAGCTATACCAACAATAGGTTGGACATTAGCTCCTATTGCAGCAGGTATGGCCACAGCTGCAGGTATGATACAGCTTGCTGCTATCAAGAAGCAGCACCAGGCAGAGGCAGCAGGTTACTATGAGGGTGGATATACCGGAGGTAACCGCTACAGAAAGGAAGCAGGTGTCGTACATGAAGGCGAGTTCGTGGCTAATCACAATGCCGTCAACAACTCATCCATCCGTCCGGCTCTTGACCTCATCGATAGGGCACAGCGCTCCAATACAGTTGGCTCGCTGACCGCTGAAGACATCACACGTTCTCTCGGACAGGGTAGCAGTACCGTGGTTGCTCCTGTTGTCAATGTCAACAATGATAACACCGAGGTACGCCAGTCCCTTGATGGTGTCAATGCAGCCGTCAGCCGTCTGACACAGACGCTTGACGATGGCATTGAGGTCGAGGTTCCGATATCTGGCCGTAGAGGTCTGCACCGCAGACTGCAGGATTATCAGCGCATTTTAAACAATAAGTAGTGGAATATGATAACATGCATCATCAATGGCCATAAGGCCTATCCCATTTCTACATCATCCATCAAGGTGACATACGCAAACCAGTATGTCACCGATGATGGTGAGTACACCTATGACATCACCTTCCCCATGAATATCCTGGAGAACCGTGTCATATTTAAGAATGTCTCGCGACTGGAGGTCAAGAAGAACATCGCCAAATACGATGACTGCAAACTGTTCTGTAACAGCCAGCTCATCATGAGTGGTGTCGGTACCATACTCTCCGTGAATGAGAAAGAAATCAAACTGCAGATAGTCGGAGGCAAATCCCGCATCAAGTTCAACGACCGCATGACCAAGCACTACATCGATGAGATTCCGTTTGGCACAGCTGACAAGCCCGGTTATACAGTTGATAAGGGCTGTTCTCAAGGATGGAAAGGTTTTCAGAAGATTAATGACATCTATAGATTGGATGATGATAAATCGGAGTTCCTGGGAGTAGAGGGTAAATGGTGTTTTGTTCCTGTACGGGACGAAACAAATGATATGATTGCCAATTTTGTCGGAGTAGCTAAAACGAAGCAATTTATAGGAAGCAATGCACCATTTATCATGAACCTGGCTGTTCAGCCAAACTTAATGTATATCTTCCGTAAAGTGGTAGAATATGAGGGATACACGCTCAAGCGCAACGACTTCGACTGCAAGCCGTGGAACCTCCTGTATATAGCATCGGCCTACAAGACTCGTGAGCTGCGAAGGGCACTTCCTCATTGGTCGAGCTATACTTTTATAGAGGAATTTCGAAAGCTTTTCAATTCCACCATTGTTTTTGATGATATCCAAAAAACTTGTTCTGTTATCAAAAAATCAGAGCTGACAACCGCAGATTCCGTAGCGATTGAGCCTCTGGCCGAATACACAACGGACTACGACGAAGACGGATCCTTCTCCACGTCATCTACAGCAAATCTGGAGTATAATCTGGGTGATTCTGCAAACAGAGATAACTATGAAGTTATTTCCAAAAAAGTCTTCGAGAATTTTGAAATAGTCCATAGTACAGCTACCTGGGACCCGCAAAATCAGTTCCAAGGGACAACACAGTCATGGTCTGAAAAACAAAAAAGACAGACCATCATTGAGTGTAATGGTAGTTACTACATATATGTAGAGAATGAGGGTTCGAAAACATGGCAGCTGGCAGGCGTTTGGTCACCATTAATCAGGGACAGTTCTTCTGATGACTATGTTAAACTTAACATATCTCCTGCAGCACAAGTTGTAGAAGATATCAATTTCAAAACAGCAATCTTGGAAGATAATTACTACGAGAAGCGATGCCTTCTTTCAATACCTAATGATAAGGAGCCGGATTCAAAGGAGTGCGATGTTGATGATGACGGATTCAGCTACACATCCGTGCAGGATGCGATTGATGATGAGTCAACACTCGACAAATCCGAAGATGATCAGGAATGCATGAATATATTCTTCATTATTCCAGGAGAAGTACAGGATGACAACAAATTTAGTTGGGTTAGAGCGAAGTCTAGGTGGCCAAAATTCAAAACCGACTACCGAATAAATAAAGAATATTGTGGTAGTACCGAAGGAGGATTTGGTGGGAACGGAGGAGGAACATTTAAAGAAAAGTATCCTTACTCTCTGTCGATTTGTACGAAATCTACTAATGATGTTGTTACTCTGGGCTGCTTACATGATAATGGTCTAAGATTAGACAATAAAAACTGCATGGAGGCCAAGTTTAAGTCAGATGACATACCGGATCCATCCAAGATATACATCATCCGCAACAAGAAATATGTGTGCGAGAAGATAGAGATGGAAGTCAAGGACGATGCCATCGAGCCAGTTTACACGGGATATTTTTATATGCTATCATAATATATATAATTAAGGTGGGGAGCAGTTAGCTCTCCACCTTATTATATTATAGGATACCCTGATAGTTCTTGATATACTCATTCGCCTTCTGTATATCCTTAGGCGTATAGATGTCTGTGATGAGTATAGATGAGTGTCTCGCCTGGTCTCTGACCGACAAGACATCGGCATTGGCCCGCAGCATATTGGTGATGCCTGTGTCCTTCAAGCTATAAAATTTGAAGCGAGGTGAGAGTTTCAGTTCCTTTCTCAAGACACGAGTCCAGTAGTCTCTGAACATTTTCTCGTTCTTTCTCTCTGGTCCTGGACAGAAACCGTCAGAGAAGAGGTAGTCCTGCCCTGGGTGTGAGAAGATGTTGAGTTCCATCATCAGCTTGATGACATGAGTCGGCAAGGTGATCACGGCATCATTGCCGTTCTTTGTGTTCTCGCCATGCAGAGTGATTGTCTGAGTCTTTACATGGATATCGCAGATTCTGAGATAGGACATCTCGCGAGGGCGGATGAAGAGGTAGTGAATGATTTCACAAGCCAGCAGATAGTGCTTGTTGTGCTCCTGTAGGTAGTCTCTGATGAGCTGCATGGTACAATCCGGTATGACATCTCTGCTTTTCTTCTGCCTGTTCTTGATACGTTCCAGGCCTTCTGTAGGGTTCTTAGGTATATACCCTCGAGCTAACAGATAAGCAGAAAAACTCTTAGTCCAGGCAAGATAGTTATTGCGGGTCAGTACAGTATTGTTCCGGTCGATGAAAATGTAATCCAGAAACTTGCTCACATTACTTTTGTCCCATTGGTAGGAGTAGTTGAGAGTTATTCTTTTCTCTTGCTTCCATTTTTCCAGGATTCTGAGACGACTGCTATAGTCGACATAAGTCTCCTCACGCATACTACCCTCGTTGCACATTTTGGCCAGATAAGACTTATACCTGTCGAGAACGTCATCCCATTTAGTATATTCCAGGGGCTGCAGCTCCTCAATCCAAGGATTCCATCCTGCCATAAGTTTCTCGGTGAGTTTTTTAATAACCTGGTCGGCATAGACACGTTGGTTCCGCTTGCCCTTGATATGGTCAAGCATAATTTTTTTCTTTCTCATGCGGTTGACTCCTGGATCAAACGCCAAGAAGGAGATATAACATTCTGATTTCTGATGCAAAACTGGAGGTTTCCAGCCAATGACACTGCTAAGAATTGTGTCATTCGAATTTGGAGCATAATTTTTTTTAGCCATATCTTAATTTTTTTCAGATACAGCCTATTTTTAATAATTTGTATAGGAATGATACCGAAATTGTACCGACCATTTTGGCCACGACCAAGGCAAATCCTCAGTGTTTACGGCACATCTGAC
>OAUS01001223.1_pt1 | contig 13599 bp, 14 predicted proteins | sample 1516801 | NCBI WGS metagenome assembly OAUS01 (sample SAMEA2580001, study PRJEB22360) | human gut metagenome | biome: human gut; feature: human-associated habitat; material: faeces | place: Denmark | collected 2008/2010
GCAGCAGGCCGAGGAGGCCGCTGAGGGTCTGAACTGGAACAAGTTCGGCAAGATCATCACCTTGGCCCTCCTGGCCGCCGGTGGCTTCTACATGGTCTGCATCTACTCGTTCGGTACCATTCTCGACTGGCATGAGTTTGTTAAGAGTCCGGTTCCCGCGCTTGCCTGTCTCAAGGGCATCAACATGCTCCTGTACCTGGCCATGCTCGTCATCGCCACGCTTGGACCCATGGGCCCGATGAACTCCTTCTACGGCGCCACGAGCCGCATCATGCTCGCCATGGGCCGCAAGGGCCAGCTGCCCGAGCAGTTCGCCGAGGTCGACCCCAAGTCCGGCGCTCCCAAGCTCGCCTGCGTCGTTCTGGGCGTCATCACCGTCGTCGGTCCGTTCCTGGGCAAGAACATGCTCATCCCTCTGACCAACGTGTCGGCTCTCGCCTTCATCTTCTCCTGCGGCATGGTCGCCCTCGCCTGCCCGCGCATGCGCTTCACCGAGCCCGACCTGCCTCGTCCCTACGAGGTGCCCGGTGGCAAGTTTGGCATCTCCCTCGCTATCGCTGCCTGCGCCATCATCATCGGCCTGCTTGTGATTCCGTTCTCTCCCGCCTCCCTCAACATGGTGGAGTGGAGCATCGTGATCGGCTGGTTGGCTATTGGCCTGGCCCTCATGGCTTTCACCAATTCCCGCAAAAAGTAACGCCGAGCCGGGGCGGATCGGGTGCGCGGGACCCTCTCTTCCGCGCACCGAACCCGGCACCACTTGGGTAGCTTTGTGAGGCCTTAACCCAACACGGCCTCGCCCACTATATGGATCCATAAGGAGGAACCATGTCCACTAAGTATGCAATCGTTGGCGGCAAGCTCATCGACGGTACCGGCGCCGAGCCGGTCGAGAACTCCCTCGTTCTCGTCGACGACAACGGCAAGATCGAGTACGCCGGCGCCATGCAGGACCTTCCCGAGGGCGTTGAGGTCATCGACGCCGCCGGCAAGACCGTCCTTCCCGGCCTGATCGACACCCACCTGCACTTCTCGGGCAACTAGACCGACGATGACACAGGCTGGGTCATGCAGCCGCTCCTCGAGAAGCAGGCCGTCGCCGTCAAGCAGGCCTACGACTGCCTCACCCACGGCCTCACCACCGTCTGCGAGATCGGCCGCTTTGGTATCCAGATCCGTGACTGCATCGACAAGGGCGTCTTCAAGGGCCCGCGCGTTCTGGCCACCGGCCTTGGCTTCTGCCGCGTTGCCGGCCACGGCGACTCCCACCACTGCAGCCAAGAGCTCAACAAGGAATCGCACCCCTGGGGCGATCAGGTCGACGGTCCTTGGGATCTGCGCAAGGCCGTCCGTCGTCGCCTGCGCGAAAACCCCGATGCCATCAAGATCTGGGCTACCGGTGGCGGCATCTGGCGCTGGGACTCCGGCCGCGACCAGCACTACTGCTCCGAGGAGATTCAGGCCGTGGTCGAAGAGGCCAAGATGGTCGGCATCCCCGTGTGGAGCCACTGCTACAACAACCACGCCGCTGCCTACGATTCCGTTCGCTTTGGCTGCGAGCAGCTGATTCACGGCTTCGATATCGATGAGCGTACCATGGACCTCATGGCCGAGCAGGGCACCTTCTTCACCCCGACGATCGCCTTCCTGCCCACCTAGTACGCCACCTATCCGCCCGTCTACGTCCCCGAGCTGCACGACAAGTACGAGGGCACCCTGGTCGAGAAGGAGCTGCAGCGCAACTACGACTGCCTGCGCGAGGCCAAGAAGCGCGGCGTCGTCATGACGATCGGCTCCGACTCCTTCTCCTTCGTCACCCCGTACGGCACCTGCTCCATCGAGGAGATGTACGAGTTCGTCGACAAGATCGGCTTCACCCCGGTCGAGACCATCACCTGTGCCACCCTCAACGGTGCCAAGATGTGCCACATCGAGGACGAGACCGGTTCCATCGAGGCCGGCAAGTGCGCCGACCTGCTGGTCGTCAACGGTGACGTCGCCGCCGACATCCACGTGCTCAACACCGACAACATGGACGTCATCATGAAGGACGGCTGGATTGTCGAGACTGGCACCTTCGGCGAGGCAAACAAGTACAGCGCCTAAGCTACCGTTCATCGATGGCTTGATGTAAAACACAGTATTTGATTGCATAATACAATGGAGAGGGTTGCTTGCGGCCCTCTTTATTGCTATGGGGTGCGTCAGTAAGAAGGAGATGACGGTGGATCTCAATAGGCTGATTCTGGGCAAGAGCTACAACTCTACCAAGGTCTTTCGTACCGCTCAGCATGTGGTTCAAGCCATCTTGCTCGGTATTGTCGTTCCGCTGCTTATCCTGCTGCTCATCTGAGATCTAACCGATAATCCCAATCCCGTTCCGGCCGTTGTCGTCATTGCCGGCTTGGTCATGCTGTGCTTCTTCTTCTCGTACGTCTTTGTCGTTCCCGACGACCTCACATCGAGCGCAACCGACCGCACGTTCGCCATCGCTTCAAAAATATTCGCCTACACGTCGCGCGGCCTTACGCCCGAAGCTGCCCTGGGCGCCTCTAAGATCATCCTGTCTGAAACTATCGCCTCTGCCATCTGCTTTACCGACGGCAAGCAGGTGTTGGCGAGCTGGGGCGAGGACTCGGCAAAATGCCCCGCGGGCACCCCGGTGGTGCTGCGGACTACGCTCAACGTGATCAACAGCGGTGAGCAAAGCGTGTTCTCGCGCGATGCCTCGACCGAGACGGGTGGCTACTTTCCGCGCCTGCGCGCCGGTATTGTCGCACCGCTTACCGTGCGCGGGCGTTGCGTGGGCACACTCGAGCTGTATTATCCCCGTCTGAGCAGCATCGATATGCGCCAGACGGCGCTTGCCTCGGGCTTTGCCGACCTCATTTCCACGCAGCTTGCGAGCTTTGAGCTCGAGCGCCAGGACGAGCTTACGGCCCGTGTGGAGCTGCGCGCCTTGCAATCGCAGGTCGATCCTCATTTTCTGTTTAACACCATCAGCACCATCGTGTCGCTCGTACGTACCGAGCCGGACAAGGCTAGGTCGCTGCTGATCGACTTTTCCAATTACTACCGTCAGACGCTTTCTGATTCCGATACCCTCACAACGCTCGAGCGCGAGGCCGAGCCGCTTTCTATTTATGTTAGGGCTTTCGAGACCGATGACGGTTTGGAGATTATCGTCGAGGACGACGGCATCGGTATGAGCGAAGAAGTCTGCGCGCATCTGTTTGAGCAACATCGCCGAGAGGAGCCCGAGAGCATTACCGCCGACGGCTCCGTCAAGCGAGGTTGCGGCCTGGCGCTCTTCAACGTGCTTCAGCGCATCCATTTTTTTACGGAGAAGATTCTGGTATGCGCGTGAAGTCCCAGGAGGGCGTGGGAACGCAGGTCATCGTTGAGTTGAACGGCGAGCCGCATGAGCCGGCGCCGTTGACGGTGTAGCACGCGGTTGGATTGAGAGAAAAAGAGGGGAAGCACATATGTCCGAGGGTTGGAACATCCTGGTAGTTGATGACGAGCCTCCAATTAGGGCTGAGCTACGCTATCTGTTGGAAAAGGATACGCGTGTGGGTCAGATTGCCGAGGCGGGCAATGTCACCGAAGCCGTGGAGTCGATTCTGTCGAACAAGCCCGACGTGCTGTTTTTAGACATTACCATGCCCGGTCGCTCGGAAATTGAGCTTGCCGAGACGCTGCAGAACCTAAAGACGCCGCCGGTCGTGGTGTTTGTGACGGCATTTGCCGAGTATGCGGCTGATGCCTATAACCTCGATGCCGTCGATTATGTCGTCAAGCCGGTCGAGGACGCACGCCTGTCAAAGGCACTCGACAAGATCGAGGCAGCCTTGGGTGCCCGTCGTGTTATCCACGCTCCGCGCCAGCCTTTGCGTCTGACGGTGGACCGCGGGGGCAAAAAAGGTGTTCATTCCCGCCGCAGACGTCTGCTACTTTGAGGTGCGCGCCGATTTTTGCAACGCCATCTGCGCCGAGGGAACGTACCTGATCAATGAGTCGATCTCTTCGCTCGAGCGTCGCTTGGGCTCCGAGGGCTTTATTCGCGTTCATCGCAGCTATCTGGTCAATTTGGAAGACGTGCACAATGTTGAGATTGGCTCCACGGGGTTGATGGAGCTCAGACTCGACCGCGTGAGCTCGACGGTGCCGGTGTCCCGTCGTCGTGCCGCCGAGGTCAAGTCGCACCTGGGGCTTGCGTAAGAGGCTTGCGTGCCGTTGTTTACCATCGCAGGTTTGGCATGGGCGCGCGGTGGGCATAATGGGTGGCATCGAATGAAATCGAAAGGATCATTATGCCCGCGCTTATCACCCATCATCTGTTTGGCGAGGAAAGCATCGACCGTCTTCCGCAGGGCGTTATCACGTCCGACGAGGAACGCATCGCCTTTATCCTGGGAAACCAAGGTCCCGACCCGTTTTTCTTTCACATTCTGACACCGCGTGTTTCCGACTGCACGCTGCTGGCGCAGGTCATGCATCGGTCGCGCATGTCTCGTCAGTTTGCGTGCCTGCGCGACGGCGTGTCACATCTGCTGCCGCGCGACGCCAGCTTGGGTCGCGCCTTTGCGCTGGGCCTGCTGTCTCATTACGTGCTCGACCGCAACGCCCATCCCTTTGTCTATGAGCAGCAGTTTGGCATCGTGGAGTCCGATTCAGAGCTTGAGGATTCGAGCAGTCAGGTCCATGCCGTGATCGAGAGCGACCTGGATGTACTGATGCTGCAGCTTAAACGCGATGGCGCTACGGTCGACGATTACCCGCCGGCGGGCGAGATCGTCACCACCGATCGCATCAATCGCGTGGCCGGCGTGCTGATGAGCTATGTTGCCGGACGCGTGTACGGCATAGACATTCCGGCGGGGGAGTACGGTGCTGCCGTTGCCAATATGCAGCGACTTTACCGCGCGATTGAGCCGGCCGGCTCCGCAAAGACGCGCGCGATCTCGCTGGTTGAGGGCTTGGTGCACGACTACTCGCTGCTCGACGGCCTTGCCCATCGCGTGACGACGGAGCTGCCCGAGCGCACCGGCAACCTGGGCCACCTGACATGGAAGAACCCCTTTACCGATGAGGTCTCGACCGAGAGCTTCCCCGAGGTCTTTGAGCGCGCACTGGTCGATTACGAGCTCACCGTTGCTCGCTTTATCGAGACCGGCGACATGGAGGCCGTGACCGGCCATATCAACTACAGTGGCCGCGTACTCGACGCCGACGAGGAGTTCGACCGCGAGGAGTAACAAACCGTTTCAATAAGTTGCGGTGGAATAGTTCCTGAATGAAGCACCCGGAGGGCTAAGCGGGAACTATTTCACCGCAACTGCGTTGATGGGATGGCGTTTCGCCCTGCGTGTCCGTATGACCGCGCCTGTCCCTTTGCCGAATCCTTACCGGCGCCTCTGGACAATTGGGGTACGATGAACTAACTGCATATCGGGCAAATACGAAGGGTCCCTGTCCATGAAATACACCAAGCTCGAGCGTAACTGGGTTATGTACGATGTGGGCAATTCGGCCCTCGTGCTGCTCAATACCTCGGTGGTGCCCATTTACTTTAACGCCATCAATACCGGCGCTTCCTCGGCCGACCTGGTGGTCGCCTGGGGCAATGCGCAGACGATCGCCTCGCTGGTCATCGCCATGCTCATGCCCATTCTGGGCGCGCTTGCCGACCACGCCGGCAACAAGATCAAGTTCTTCTTGGGCTTTTTCCTCACGGGCCTGGTTCTTTGCCTGGCGCAGGCTATCCCAATGTCCGCCATGGCATTTTTGACCGTGTACGTGCTGTGCACCATCGGCCTTAACTCTTCTATGACGTTCTACGACGCCATGCTGCCCGACGTTACCACCGACGAGCGCATGGACGCCGTGTCCAGCTCGGGTTATGCCTGGGGCTACATCGGTTCCACCGTGCCGTTCGTCATCTGCCTGGCGCTCATCATGGGTGGCCCCGCTCTTGGCGTCCCTACCATGCTGGCAACGCGTCTGTCGTTTATCATCACTGGTGCCTGGTGGCTCATCTTTACCCTGCCGCTCATTCGCACCTATAAGCAAAAGTACGGTCGCGAGCGCGGTCCCGAGGACACTATCGGCCACATCGTGGGCGGTGTGTTCTCCGAGGTCGGACACACCATGCGCGAGATTGCCCACAACAAGACCGTGCTGGTCTACATGATCGCGTTCTTCTTCTATATAGACGGTGTGCACACGGTCATTTCCATGGCCACCAGTTACGGATCGGCCTTGGGCATCGATTCGACGCAGCTGGTGCTTGCGCTGCTCGTTACGCAGTTCGTGGCCTTTCCGTCCGCCATCATCTACGGTAAGCTCGCCGGACGCGTGGGCACGCTCAACATGATTCTGGTGGCGGTCGCCGCCTACATGGGCATTGTGCTGTTCGCCGCGTTCTTCCTAAAGACTGCCTTTGAATTCTGGGTGCTTGCCATTATGGTCGGCCTGTTCCAGGGCGGCGTGCAGGCGCTCAGCCGTAGCTACTTTGGCCGCATTATCCCCAAGGAAAAGTCCAACGAGTACTACGGCTTCTTTGACATTTTTGGTCGTTATGCAAGCGTTATGGGCACCTTCCTGGTGTCGGTCGTCACCTCGCTGACCGGCAACCCGTCGCTGGGCGTCCTTTCCATTGGCGTGCTGCTGATTGTTGGCTTTATGCTGCTGGTCCGCCTGTCCCGCATGACTCGGGCGGCAGGGCATGCCGCATAGGAGCGAGCGGCTATTGTGCCTGTCCACGGTACTCTTTTGGGGTTATCCGCAATAAACATTGCGACTTGCGAGCAATGATTTGCCCAAGTGGGTATGATGGAATCAGCTAGGTCGCGGGGCGTCGCCTGTGTTTGGCGGCGTCCCGTTTTTGTGTTGCAGGGAGGGTAAGGCATGAACGCCACAGTCGTGATTCCAACGTATTGGGCGGGCGATGACGCTTGCGCAAACGCCCCTGGCACCTATGACCATTCGACGCGACTCAACGCCGACAATCCCGAACTCGACCGCTGCCTGGCCTCGCTTGAGCAGGTACGTGACATCCCGCGCATCATCCTTTTGGTGGTCTGTCCCGTTTCTGCCACAGCCGATGTGTCGCTGCGCGTGCACGAGATTGTCGACGCGCATCCCACGCTCAAGGTCACCGTTGTCACCAACACCCAGGCCTCGCATATCGCAGACCGGGTTGCTCAGATCGCGCCCAAGGGTTCGGGCGAGTGCGTGAGCCTGCGAGGCTACGGTGCCATCCGCAACATGGGGCTAGCCTGTGCCGCTGTGCTGGGGCATGACGCGGTTATCTTTTTGGATGACGATGAGACTGTCATCGACGCCGACTTTATGAAGCGCGCGACCTATGCGTTGGGGCAGCAGACGCGTCAGGGCTTGCCGATCTTGGTCAAGAGCGGCTATTTCTACGATCGCGACGGCTCGCCGCTGGCTCCCACGGACAAGGTGGGCATCTGCCATCGTTGGTGGACCAAGCGCATCGAGTTCAACCGTTGGATGAAAAAGGCGCTCTCGGGCACCCGCATCTCGCGCTCCAACTACGTGTGCGGCGGCCTGATGGCCCTGCACGCCCGCGCCTTTACGCGTGTGGCCTTTGACCCGTTTATCACCCGCGGCGAGGACTTGGATTACCTCTTTAACATGCGCATGTTTGGCTACGACGTGTGGTTCGATAACGAGTGGACCGTGCGCCATCTGCCTCCGGAGTCCGAAAAGCGCTCACCGCGCTTTATGCAGGACGTGTACCGCTGGTACTACGAACGGGCCAAGTTGACATTCGCCGCGCATCAAAAGGAGCTCATTCCCGTTACGGCGGCATCACTCATGCCCTACCCCGGCCCGTGGATTTCGCGCGAGCTCGACGACCGCGTGCACAAGACCGCTATGGTCCGCAGCGTGTTTACCCGCGAGCATGAGGGCTACCTGCGCATCTGGCGCCATGGTATCGGCGAGGCAAAGGCCTATGCGCGCCAAAACGCTGCAAGCTATCTGCGTTTCCAGAGCTTTTGGCCCAAGATCATGGACGGGCTTTGGCGTGACGCACAACTGATCAGTATCCTGGAGGGGGCCGAATGATCGACCGCCGCGCCCAGCGCGATAGTTCAATATCAATCTTTCGCATCGTTGCCGTTGCCTGCGCCATTTGCGTGCTGGTGTACTTTATTTTTGCCTTGGCGACCGGTATCGAGCCGATCGCCACGGTGATTGCCTGCGCGCTGCTGTGCATCTTTCTGTGCATCTTTATCTTTTTGACGCTCAATCCCGATTCGGTGCGCTCCCAGTACACCGAGGAGACGCTCTCGGTGGCCTCGGCCATGCTCGAGGACATTAAGGGCGGTCTGACGCAGGAGTCGGCGCGTTTGGTGTGCCGGCGCATTTTGCCCGAGACGCGCGCCATGACGGTGGCCATCACCGACGAGGGCAACGTGCTTGCCTGCGCGGGAGAGTTTGAGGAAAAACTACTGCCAGATTCTCCCATCCACACGCTTGCCACACGCTACGTTATCGAGCATGGCATCGTGCAGTCGTTCAACCGTATGGTGGATGTCGTGGGCTCGGACGGCTCGCACAACCAAGTTCCCGCCGGCATTATCGCCCCCATCAAGGTAGGCGATCGTACCGTCGGCACGCTCAAGTTCTACTACAAGACCCCGCGCGCCGTCGACCGTACCCAGTACGCGCTTGCCTCGGGCTTTGCCGAGATCTTGTCCACGCAGCTCGCCATCCACGAGCTCGAGGTGCAAAAGGAACTCACAGCGCGCGCCGAGGTGCGTGCGCTGCAGGCGCAGATTAACCCGCACTTCCTGTTCAACACGCTGAACACCATTGCATCGTTTACGCGCACCGATCCGCTGCGGGCCCGCGAACTGCTTCGTGAGTTCTCATCGTTCTATCGTGCCACGCTCGACAACTCGGGATCGCTTATTCCGGTCTCGCGCGAGGTTGCACAGACCAAGCGCTACCTTACCTTTGAGAAGGCCCGCTTTGGCGAGGACCGCGTGCTTGCGACGTTCGATGTGTCCGAGGACGTGGAAGATACGCTGGTGCCGGCGTTCGTGATCCAGCCGATTGTCGAGAACGCCGTACGTCATGGTATGGGCGATGACGACGCCCTGAGGATCGATGTGACCGTTCACCAAGACGGCGAGGATGCAATCTTGATTGCCGTGGCCGATAATGGCGTGGGCATGGATGAGGGTTCCGCCGCCAGACTGTTTGACGAGCGCTCTGCCCGTCCCGACGCCAGCTCTCCCCAGGGTGGCGGCGCCGGTGTGGCCATGCACAATATTTCGGAGCGCATCCATCGCTTTTATGGGCCACACTCCTATACGCGTGTCGAATCGGCGCCGGGCAAGGGCACCAAAGTGCTTCTTCATCTTGATTTGTCAGAGAGCATCTTTGACATTCAAGAGTAAAATAAAAGGCTACGGGCTCAACGTCATGCGACGGATGCCCGGCGTAGTTGGTTGACGAAAGGTTTTATCCCTATGCTGCGTGCGATGATTGTGGATGATGAGGCGCCGGCTCGCTCGGAGCTTCGCTTCCTGCTCGAGCAAACGGGCAAGATCGGCACGATCACGGAGGCGTCGAGCGTCCGCTCCGCCATCGAGATGCTTATGGAAAGTCGCGTGGATGTCGTGTTTCTCGATATCTCGATGCCCGGTGCCTCGGGCCTGCAACTTGCCGAGGCACTGCATAAGCTTAAAAATCCGCCGGCGATCGTGTTTGTGACTGCGTATAGCGACCATGCGGTCGAGGCATTCGACGTGGATGCCGTCGATTATCTGATGAAGCCGGTCGAGGGAGCTCGCTTGGATCGCGCGATCGAGAAGGTCATGCAGCGCGCCAAGCCGGTTACGGACAGCAAGGCGACCATCGAGCGTATCCCGGTGGAAAAGGGCGGCCGCAAGGTGCTCATTCCCGTGGACGACATTCGCTTTATCATGGCCAAGGACGATTACTCCTGCATCTATACCGTCGATGATCGCTTTTTGTCGACGACCTCGCTGGCGCAGTTTGAGGCCAAGCTCTGCGACTTTGGCTTCTTCCGTGTTCACCGCCGCTATATCGTCAACTTGGCGTGCGTCACGGACGTCGAGACGGTGCCCTCGGGCGCCATCCAGCTGGGCATTACGGGCGTCGACGAACGCGTGCCGGTTTCGCGCCGCCGCGTCGTGCCGCTCAAGAAGGCCCTGAGTCTCTAGCACACTGGCCCCGCAGCCCTGTAGACTCATCGTCTGCGGAGCCGTGGGGCCTTTTTTGTATGTATCTGCCGAATCGTTTTTTGCGGAAGGGATCCCATGAACAGTGCAAGCGCCAAGCGTATCGACATCATCTCGGACACCCACGGCTATCTTTCGCCTGCGCTCCTGGATGAGCTTGAGGGCGCAGACCTGATCATCCACGCTGGCGACCTCACGTCGGAGATGGACTACGAGCACCTATGCACCATCGCCCCCGTGCGGGCCGTACTGGGCAACAACGATTACTACCGCGACTACGGCCCCGATGTAGACCGTCTTGCACTCTTTACCTACGAAGGCCTCAAATTCGCCGTAGCCCACTACCGCGAAGACCTTCCGGTGGGATCCGTAGACGTAGCCATCAACGGCCACACCCACGTAACCAAAGAAGCCCAAGTGGGCCGTTGCTTAGTCCTCAACCCGGGCAGCGCCAGCTACCCCAGAGGCACCCGAGGCCCCACCATGGCCAGAATGCTAGTAAAAGACGGCAAGATCCTAAGCGCTAAATTTATTGACTTGGACTAACCGCAACAAAAACGGGGGATGCAGATGCGTCCCCCGTTTCCATTTGAGCCAAAGGCAGAGCTTCGGCAAGATCCTTAGACAAACCCCGCCCCGGAGACCCTCCCGGAGGGACCGAAAAATTTTTTCAAAAAAGTTGTTGCGCGCCGGACAGGCTTCTGTGTATACTAATCCCCGCAGCGCCCGCGAGCGGAAACAAACGCGAACGTCTGCCTGGGGAGTTAGCTCAGTTTGGTTAGAGCGCCGGCCTGTCACGTCGGAGGTCGCGGGTTCGAGCCCCGTACTTCCCGCCAACGCAATTAAAGCCACGTCTTCGGACGTGGCTTTTTGCGTTTGATGCACTTTGTTTTGATAGAACGATCGCCCTGGTGCATCTTCGCCCAGAATCCCCGCGCCTTCGGGAACGCAAGTAAAATCTAATAAGTATATCTGTCTGAACAACAGCTTTGTTGCGCAACACCTGTTCTACGAGACAGGGGGTTAGGTTATACTAAATTGCACTGTGCGCCGCATTTGATGCATTTCGCTCCAAGCGCGGCACTCAGTGGATATCCGATTTACCATTTGGATGTCCTGGCGGTCATTTAGCGTCTCGACACAAGCTCGGCCCCGGAGCTCGTTCGAGCTGTTCGTATTCCTTGAAAGGGGGAAAATGGACATATCGAGGAAGACTGATTACGCCCTTCGTATGCTGGCGATGCTTGCTGAGGATCCGGAGTGTTTGCTTTCTGTTCGCACCGCTGCCGAAGAGGTCAATGTTCCGTATTCGTTTGCCCGCTCGATTCAGCACGGTTTGGTCCAGGCCGGTATTGTGGAGAGCCTGCGTGGCGTCCACGGTGGCATGCGTCTCAAGGTCAGTCCGGACGACGTCACTATCCGCCAGGTCGTTGAGGCCGTTCAGGGTCCTATGGTTATGAACGATTGCACCGCGCCCGATGGTGACTGTGCGCGCATGGGCGCGTGCTGCTATCATCCCCTGTGGGCCGGAGCCCAGGCGTTGATGCGCGACTACCTCGATTCCGTTTCGCTCGGCGATATCGTCGCCCATCGCCAGTTTCCGGCTGTCGATCCCAAGTTCACCGATCGCGATGCGTTTCCCGAGTACGCTGCCTGCGCGTACGCTTGCCGGGAGGAATAGCGCCGCATAAGGAGTATAGCTATGATTCAGGAGCCCTTTCGTTCGATGATTCGTTCGGAAGGGGTCTTGCGTTATCGCGACCTTCCGTGGCGCCGAACGCGCGACCCGTATATCATCTGGCTCTCCGAGGTCATGCTGCAGCAGACGCAGGTGCCGCGTGTGGAGACGCGTATGCCGGCGTGGCTCGATCGCTTTCCGACTGTTCAGGCACTTGCGCAGGCAGCACCCTCGGACGTTTTGGACGCTTGGCAGGGCATGGGCTACAACCGTCGTGCTCTGGCACTTCACAGGGCCGCACAGCAGCTTGTAGAGGACTGGGGCGGGGAGTTCCCGCGCGAGACGCGCGATCTGGTCGCCCTGCCCGGTATTGGGCCGGCGACGGCGCAGGGCATTCGGTCGTTCGCGTTCGATCTTCCGGGCGTGTATCTGGAGACCAACGTGCGCACGGTCTTTCTGCACCATTTCTTTCCCGACGTGCCGGCTGTTCCCGATCGCGAGCTGGTGCCGCTGATTCAGGCGGCCTGCCCGGCGGCTCCCGGTGCGACGGCGGACGAGATTGCCCCCTTTGCCATGCCTCAAGACGACGCCGACACGCCGCGTGCGTGGTATTACGCGCTGCTGGATTATGGCGCGTATCTTAAGAAGGCGTTGCCCAATCCGTCTAGGCGATCGGCGGGCTATAGTCGCCAGTCCAAGTTTGAGGGCTCGCGTCGTCAAAAGCGCGCCCACATCGTGCGTATGCTGTTGGCTGCGCGCGATGGACAGCCTGCGGGCATCACACTCGATGCCGCCATGGCAGGCGTTAACGAGATGGAGGAGGCGGCGGGCCGCGCGCCGATCGGGCGCGATTTGATTGCAAGCATTCTTGCCGACCTGGAACGCGAGGGATTCTGCCGTGTCGAGGGCAATCGCTGGCTGAGCGTCTAGCTCGCTTGAATTTGAAGAACGGGATTGTAAGGTTTAGATTCTCGGCATGGGGGCATCCTAAAGATAGGGCCGCTCGAAGCCTACGGGCGGCATGTGATGAAGGGAAGTACACCTATGGATTTTGAGAATTCCCAAACCAAGAAGAACCTCGAGGCCGCTTTTGCCGGCGAGTCGCAGGCGCATACCAAGTATCGCTACTATGCATCCAAGGCCAAGAAGGACGGCTACGTTCAGATCTCGAATATCTTTGCCGAGACCGCGGGCAACGAGTCCGAGCACGCTAAGCTGTGGTTTAAGTATCTGCACGACGGTGCCGTTCCCGACACCCTGGACAATCTGCGCGATGCCGCGGCAGGAGAGAACTACGAGTGGACCACGATGTACGACGAGTTCGCCAAGACCGCCGAGGAGGAGGGCTTTGTCGAGATCGCCGAGAAGTTCCGCGGTGTCGCCGCCGTCGAGAAGGCCCACGAGGAGCGCTACAACAAACTCGTCGAGCGCATCGAGTCGGGCGAGGTGTTTGAGCGTGAGGGCGTGAAGGTGTGGAAGTGCCTGAACTGCGGGCACCTGCACGTTGGTGCCGAGGCGCCTGAGGTGTGCCCGGTGTGTAACCATCCGAAGGCGTACTTTGAGGAGCAGGTGGTGAACTACTAGCGCTTGGCGCTAGCGTGAGCTGGGCCGGGAGGGCCGGACTACCTTCCCTCCTCGCTCGCGGCTTCGCAGGGTCGCGTTGAGGGAAGGTAGTCC
>OAUS01001227.1_pt1 | contig 13565 bp, 9 predicted proteins | sample 1516801 | NCBI WGS metagenome assembly OAUS01 (sample SAMEA2580001, study PRJEB22360) | human gut metagenome | biome: human gut; feature: human-associated habitat; material: faeces | place: Denmark | collected 2008/2010
TGTATTTGCCATTACTCTGTGCAGTGGTAATCTCGTAGAACTTGGTGCTGTTGCCGGCATTCAAGTCTACGGTCTGCTTCTTGCCTGTTCCATTTCCCTGATTGAAGATGATGTTTACGATAGCATCCTTGCTCTTGATCTTGAAGTCCATATAGTACCACTTCTTACCGTTCAGCGTCTTGGTTGCTGTGACAGCAGTACCTGGCCATTTTTCTGTGAGCTCTCCGCTTGTATTCCATGCGTAGAAATACATGACTGAACCCCAGTTGGTTACCTGGTCGGCATTGGCATATATCGTGATGGTATATGGCTCGAATGCCTTGACGGTATAATTGTAGGTACGGATACCTGTTACGGTTCCGTTGCTGAGCAAGCCAACCTTCAAGGTGCAGGTCTCATCTATGTTGATGGTGTTACCTGTAGCCACCTGCTTGCTCTTGGCTGTAGGGTCTGTGCCGTCAGTAGTGTATACCAGTTTGGCATTGCTGTTCTGACTGACAGCCGTAAGCTTAGCCTTGAATCCTGCCTCATATTCGCCTGATGGAATGTTGCACCATGCGGTTTCTGCTGATTTAGAAAGATAATAACGGTAGTGGTATCCTTCGAGAATCTGTGCATAATCAGTGCCTGGAGTATATGCCTTGGTGTTGTTTCCTACAACCACGATGAGTTTCGCCTTGTTGCCAGTAGTCTCATTGGCAAAGCATGCGGTCTGTGCCATCTTGTTGGTATAATTGCTCATGTTGGTGATGCCTGCAAGTTTGCGGGCTTCAATCATGCTCTTGATTTCCTGTTTGTAGGCTCTCCAGTGTGGCTGGAACACGCAAGGAGTTCCCGGCATGGCGAGCATATAGGCATTTGCAGCAAGCGTATCTCGCTTAAGAGGATCCAGCGGCTCATCTTTAGAGCGGTATTGCATGTCGTGATTCTCTACGAATGTGATGGCGTACTGACGATAAGTTGGGTCATGCATCAGGTTATAATCGCTCTTCAGCTTCGACCAGTTTGGCGGTGAAACAATCTTATTGTCTTTTATACCTATTGCGTCACGAACATTATAACGGAACTGGAAGTCGAAGGCTGCACTCTTCTTGTTAGTCTTGTTTATCCAGTTGATGATAGATTGGTTTCCATCCCAATATTCACCTACCGAGAATTCTACGCCGGTAGCATCATTGTAGTCAGCCACGTGGGTACCGATGAAACCCTTTACCATGTCGTAGCGGAAACCGGTATATCCTATATCCTCCTTCAGAAATTTCAGATATGCCTTGATAATCTTCTGTACGTTCTCGCTCTTATGGTCAATATCACGGCATCCTCCAAAGTCGGTTCCCTCATCATTGTTATTGCTGAGACTAACCCCGTCTTTTTTTGCCTGTGTTGCCGTACTTCCACCATCATCATTCTTGCAGATATCGGTAGACAACATCTGGTAGGTCACTCCCTTGTAGGTTTCTGCAGGGAAGGTATACCAGCCGTTTGTATTGCGATGATTGACCACAACATCTGCTATTGCGCCTATGCCGTTGGCTTTGAATTTGGCAATCAGACTTCTGAGTTCAGCCTCAGTTCCGAATGAGGAATTCTGGTTGAAATAATAATATGGCTTATAGCCCATTACCTGAGTAGTTTCGATGCATTTACCGCTTTGTGGAAGCCATACAAGGTCGATGAATCCTTTCATATCATCGGCTTGCTTCTCTAAAACAGTCCATTGGGAGTAGTCGTAAGAATCCCATGAGAATCCTTGCAGCATGACGCCACTATAGTTAGCAGGCCAGCCTTGTGCTAACATATTGATGCTTGCCAGTAAAGCGATAAGTGTAAAGTATATCTTCTTCATAATTATCATTGTATTTTGTGATTATTATTTTATGTTTAATTGCAAGTTGTATTGTTATACGTTGGCAAAGTTACGATTTATTTCATTAGCTTGTTCAAATATTGATGCAAATCAAGCGAATTAATTGTGCAAACGTTTGCATTCCGGTGCGCTTTTCTTCTATATATAATTAAGGTATATGTAGCTTTAGGAGATAATTATGATTAAAAAACTAGAAAACATTTGGCGGTCTCGTTTTTTATTGCGTAATTTGCGTTGCGTAAAAAGCGCAATGAACGTTTGTATAATGAATGATAACAAGATATGGCAAGATTGAACAATCCTTTTGTGGGCGATAGCTCGTGAGCATTTGGTATCTTCGCCGTTGAACCAGCAGTTTATCAGCACACACCATCTTCCAGCTACGAGCAGCGTGAGAACGGCATTAAAGGCATTGGTAGATAAGCAGCTGGTAAGCAAGATTCCGACTGGCTATCTGGTTAGTGACCGCTTCTTTGCGAAATGGCTGGTGAGAGGAGGAATCATAGCCAACTGAGGAAATGAAAATTACGTCCCGATGCTTGGCTATGGTGAGATGGATGATAACAATGCCGCAACTTGTACGATGCAAGGAATCAATTATAACGATGCAAGGAGGCCTTTCTTGCGATTGCGTGACATTTGTCATGTGTTTATACGACACTTGTCGTACGGCCGGATGACAAATGTCGTATAATCACATGACATATATCAAAGTATAAATAAACCTAATATTTTACACCAAAAGATACAAGTTATCACATTATTATATATATATGCATCATCTTTCATAGAAGACAAAGAATGCGAATTCAACAAGCAAGTGCAAAAATCCATCCCATTGTCTGTTAAAGAATATGATCATAAAAATCTTGAAAACGTGCAGAAGGCTTAATACGATTTTCATAGATTTGCATAACGTAAAGGCATACAAAAAAGGCGGCTCCCGATATGTTCGAGAGCCGCCTGGTAATCTCTTCTTATTCCTTCATTTTCAGAATTTCCTCCAGTGGAAGCTCTGTGGCTGTTGATACTTGCTCATCAGAAAGGCCCATCGATAGGAGGCGGTAAGCTGTGGCTATCTTTTCTTTTTCCATACCTTTCGCCATACCTTTTGCCATACCTTTTTCCATACCTTTCTTTTCATCAAACTTTCTGGTGGCATATATATCACGCATATTCTTGATGTCCTCGTCATACAGCTCTAGTTCCTCTCGGGAGAGCTTGCGGAGGTCGCCTATTTCTGCCAACTTGCGGAAGACTGGATACTTCTCGCTGAATGGCATTTGTTCAAACATGTTCATATTCTTTCCTCCTTTTTATATTGTTTTATTCTTTGGATTCTCTTGTGGTTTCTATAGAAAATTTCAGCACTCCTAAATTTACCCCAAAAGTCAATCTGCGCATTTTTAATGGCAGCTTATCTGCGAAGACTTCGTTCATGGCAGCTTGTATCTTACCTTCTGTTGCTTTGTCTGGTAAAATACCATGCTCCTTTGCATCTTCATTCACCTTATCTATAGTTCTTGCCAATTTGCGAAGTTGAGTGAAAGTATCAATGATGGCAATGGTTGTACTGATGGCTAAATCACCTTTCAGAATAGTGGCAAGCATATAAAGTCCTTGTTCAGTAAATGCGTGAGGTGCAACAGTGGAATGCTTGAGGGTATTGAACCGGTGGAAATTTTCCACCAGTTCCTGTTTCTCGCTGCTATTCAGTTCAATAATATAACCAGGGGGAAACTTTTTGGGGTTATTTTTAACCGCTTTGTTTATATCTCTGGTTTCTACTCCATACAATTCCGCAACATCTCTGTCAAGGATAACTTGCGTATCCCTGATGATAATGATTTTACTTTCTGTTTTTACAATAATTATTCTTCCTTGTTTTTTAGCAAGTCCATCATTTTCTTCATATCAGGCAAAGCCTTGCGTAACCTTTCAGGCATGTCATCCAACGTCTTGTAGGTAGCAACTCCCATCGGCTTGCTGTAGTCTCGAACAGCATATTCTGCATAAGAGTAGTTTGCTGATTGGCAAAGAATGATTCCAATAGACGGATTCTCGTGTGGCTTACGCACCTTGTCGTCGAGAATTTGGAGATAGCCAAAAAGTTGCCCAAGATAAGAGGTCTTAAACTCGCCAAGTTTTAGCTCTATGCAAACCATGGCGTTCAATTCTCGATTGAAAAACAGCAGGTCTGGGAATTGTTCAACACCATAGATTTCCAAATGGTATTGGTTGCCGATGAAAGCAAAGTCTCTGCCAAAGGTCATGATGAAATTCTTGATGTTCTGAATCCCTAGGATTGTTGATGGTCCTGGTAAAATTGTTAGGCATGCGTCCTTGGCTATGGTAAGCATCCTCCTTTATAAGTTGGCGGAGCTTCTTTACGGAAAGATGTTCCTCTACAGTGCGGTGAATATAATAAAAGCGTGCCGAAGTTTCTTTTGGTCCACTAATGATGGCAGAGTGGTGTGTGAATGGTACTTTAAAGAAGTCCTCAACAGGAAAATCTGGAATATTAGAAATAGATAAAGTATGGAATATTTCTATCTGATTTTCACTATTTTGTAATTCAGCGGTTGCAACCGCTGAATTCTCAAAGCACAATTCGGCGGTTGCAACCGCCGAATTGCTGTCAAGCATATTCCATGCTTCATAAAAACGTCTCATATCCTTCATTTGAGTTTCCGAGAATCCTCGAAGACCTGGTAGTTCCTTGCGAAGTTGTTCGCTGATGGATGCTAATGCGCCCTCGCCCCATACTCCTTTGCGGGTATGTTGTGAAAGATATTTTCCGATGGCAAAATATAAAGCAAGTTGTATGCGGTTCACACCTTTGGCTGCTTCATATTGTCCTTGAAGTATGGCTGTCTTTATAGCGTTGACAGCATTGTTATATTGTATCAAACTATCCATAGAGTAATGTCTTAATTTGGTCTTCTAACAGAAGGCATACGGATTTTGGGACAAAGAAAATGCAAACGAGCGCAAAGAAAGCTTGCTTTCAATTTGCCGAGTGCAGCTTTTCTTCTGCAAAGAAAATGCAAACGAGCGCAAAGAAAGCTTGCTTTCAATTTGTCGAGTGCAGCTTTTCTTATGCAAAGTTACGACTTTTCCTCGTAACTTCCAAGGTTTTAGGGAAAAAATACTTGAAAAGGGGGAGGAGAAAAAGAAAATAGGCGACTCCCGGATTGGAGGAGAGTCGCCTATTCTATGAGTTTTTAACCAAATCAGTAAAGTTCGACCAACTTTCAACTTTGAATCCTCTTAGATCTCTGACTGATTTCTTAAACCACTCTATTTTAGAAAGCTCCATAACTGTTTTTACAAGTGCAGTCAAATCATCATTCATCGTCATGTATGTACTGCCTTGCACCCACTCGAAACCATTCTTCTTTAGAAGCTCTTTTATTTCGTAGTAAGCCTTGTTGTAAGGTTCGCCATAGTATTTCTGTAAATCAGAAATTACCATATCAAATGCTAGTGCGTACATACTGCCTCCTTTGCTGGCTCAAATAAGTCCTTATATCCAAAGAATATGTTCCCATCTGCGGTTTTTGCGGAGATGACAATTCCTACGAAAGGATTGTTCTCAACTTCAATCACTTCGCCCTGTGTCCAGTCTTTGGCATGTGTCAAGTCTGGAGATATTAATACTTTGTCGCCTGTTCTCATAATCATAAAAATATAAATGTTGTACTTATTCGGTGCAAAGATACGACTTTTCCTCGTAACTTCCAAGGTTTTAGGGGAAAAATACTTGAAAAGGGGGAGGAGAAAAAGAAAATAGGCGGCTCCCGGAATTGAGAGCCGCCCATTGAATGTTATTACATTATTTTTCAATTGCGCAATCATTGATTGCGTAATTGGGATATTTCTAACTTTAGCCATGGTCAACTCCTTGTTGTACTCATTATAGAACTGCATCATGCACTGCATGTTTCTTACGGAGAATCCTTTCCTTTCAGGATACTCATTCTTAAGATCTACAGCTAGGCGCTGTAGAGTCTTCTTGCCCCAACCATCAGTCTCTTGGCTTTTGGTAAGCATTTCACCGATGTCCCAATTCATACGGAGCAACTCCTCGTTTGCTGCGTACATGGCTTTTTGTTGGGCAAAAGAAACACGATGCTTGATTTGTCTCAACAAAGAAGGATAACCTTGGAAGTTTCCCATGCCTAATTCTTTTTGTTCAATTTCTTGTTTCATATAGAAGATTGTTTGTTCCAATCTGCAAAGAAAATGCAAACGAGCGCAAAGAAAGCTTGCTTTTAATTTGCCGAGTGCAGCTTTTCTTCTGCAAAGATACGACTTTTCCTCGTAACTTCCAAGGTTTTAGGGAAAAAATATTTGAAAAGGGGGAGGAGAGAAAGAAAAATAGGCGGCTCCCGGAATTGAGAGCCGCCTATTGATATTTAGTTTATTTGATGAAGCAAATGCTTACTTCTTTGTGAACTCACACTTAGCATAGCCGTTAGCCCATGCATAAAGTTTGATGTCGTATGTACCTGCTTCTGGTACGAACTGTTTCTGTGGAGCATTGTTAGAGAATACAAATTTATCGCCATCAAATCCCCACTGCATATCCCAAGCATCGTTAGCACGGAACTTGCATTCACCTGCTTTCAGCTTAATGTTCTTCGCTTCCCAATAGCGACCTTCCTTAGTTTCTTTGTTGTAAGGAACATAAGTCAAGTCCACGTCAGAATCCCAACCATTAGGGGCTGCGCTACCGATAATACCGATAGAAGTGATAGGAGTCAATGTATATGTCTTAGCAGACAAGTCTACATCTACCTTGTAGTAACCTGCAGGTTCTGTCATTACTATGTTACCAGCATCAGGTGCTGTGGAGAAGTTCTCACCATAGCCAGTACCACTCCAGTCTGGCGCTGTAGTGAACTTAAATCCGTTCTGATTGAGGTACATGAAACCTGTGAAGTGTACACCATCACCTGCGAGATAGTCATATCCATCCCAGCCGTTAGCATCGCCCTTCATGTATAGCTCTGGGGCTTCCTCTATGGTATAAGAATAGTCCATCATGTTGAGGGTGAGCTTGTACTTACCAGCCTTAGCAATCTTACCAGCCTTAGCGTCACCATTTGTCAAAGAACCAGTCATGCTGTCTTCGCCGTCAACCTTAGGACCTACTACACCAGCAGCAGATGCATCGGTATTACCTGCATCAACGTTCGCCTTAGGAATAATCTTCCAATACTGGTCCGCCTTGGTTGTTTCGAAAGTGATAGTGAAAATAGGATCTTCATATACATCCTTATCGCTGTGTTTGAATGTCTGCTTGTCACTTATAGTATTCCAACCATTTACGCCATCCTCTGTAGTAAACATATCGCCAACGAGGTAATAACCCTCATCGATAACTGGAGCCTCAGGAATAGCCTTAATCTGGAACTTCTCTGAAGTAGCCATCTTCACGGCTGTAACTCCATTGCTTACCCATGCGTCGAGAGTAGCATCGATATCATGCTCTGTAGGGCGCTTGCCAAACTTATCTACAATATAATTTACCAAGTCAGCTTTTGCCATGTTACCTTCTGCGTCAATATCGAAAGCTCGACCACCAATATTGATCTTGTAGGTTGGAGTGTAGGCAGCGTTGGAAGAAGTGGGAGCAACAATGCTCGCCACTTTTACCTTCTCTGTCTTAACATCAGCCAAGTTGATGACATCAACTGGAGTTACGCTACCATTTCCGAATGATACGGCTTCCTCCTTAGGATTGCTCTGTGGGTTACCCCAATCTGTGTAGTCCTCGGTACAAGATACCATAGACATCAGCAGGGTCATTCCCAATAATATTTTCTTAATCATAATTGTCTATACTTTAAGTGATTTACAATTTAACGATGCTGAATGCACCTGTGATGTCGTTGAATGAGATGACATACTTACCTTCTGCCAAGCCAATGTTCTTGCCACCCGACTCACACTTACCGTACATGTTGATAGCGCCATCTTCTGCACCATATCCCCAGCTGGTTTCCCAAGAACCGGCAATCTTGAACTTGAACTGTGCTGTGTCACCAGCAGGAACATCCATTACATAGTACCATGCGTGGTTCTCAACGCCCTCAGTGTTGTAAGGAAGCATTGCAGTGTCTGTCCAATCATTGAATGAACCACTAATCTGGATAGTACCATAGTTGTTTACTGCACCCTCGTACTTCTCCATCTTGGCTGTATTGTCAGCTGTGTTGAGAGTGATGGTGTAGTAACCGGCTTCCGGAGCTACGATGTGACCACCGTCGCTACCACCGTTACGGTAGATGATAGTACCCTTTGTAGCGCCATCAGCGTTCATACTATAATCCCAGTTGAAGCTTGCTGGCAGAATCTTGAAACCAGCTCCGTCGCACTCGGCCTTGTCGTTGTAATCGCCGGTAAGGAAGTAGTTGGTGTATTCAATCTCACCAGCACCAGTCTTCTTATCGTAAGAGAAGTTTGGCTTAAGGAACATAGGAAGTGCGTCTACTCCAATGTTCTTGTCGTTTGCCCACTTAGCGCCGAACATGTTACCTACAAGATACCACATTGTTGGAACAGCATCCTTCAGTTCTATATAGTAAGGCTTTACGTTGAGCTTTACTGAGTTTGAAGCGACAGGGTTCAGACGGCTTGTGCCCTCAAGGATGTAAGCGTTAACACGAACGTACATCTCCTGCTCGGCGGGAACATTACCTTCAGTCCATTTAAGTATCTTTACCAATGCCTTGTCCATTTCTTCTGCAGAGGCAGAAATATTACATTTCTGTGTGGTGTTGCTAAGAACAGCGTAGTCTGGCACCTTTTCTCCACTCTCGTCTGCAGCAGCTTCATCAGTAGAAACTGTGAAGCTGTTGGTTGGAGATACTTGCACCTCGTATGTTGCGTTGATTGGGGCATTGTCTGCTGTGTACTTAGGCTGTGACCATGTAAGCTCAAGACCAGTAGATTTTTCCAAATCAATAGTCGCATTGGCATATGCAGGAGTGTTCAACACAAACTCTTTAGGCTGAATCAGCGTTGGGTTAGAGTCGTTGTCATCCGAACATGATGCGAATAAGCTGATGATGCCGACAAGCAGAGCACCAATTATATATTTATTCTTCATATTGCGTTTTCTTTAATAATTCTTTTATACTTTAGTTTTGAACCTCGTTGTATCCATCAATCTGTGTCAAGTTCTTGTTAGAAAGAACCTCTGAAGATGGGAGAGGATATACATTATAGGTCTTGGCGAAGGTTGTACCATTAGTACTACCACCCTTAAGTTCCCAATTGTATGTAGCCTGACTGCCACCAAACTGATTGAAACGGATCAAATCGGTACGGCGGAGACCTTCGCAATACAACTCACGGGCACGCTCATCGAGCACGTCGTTAAGAGTATAAGAAGCACGTACGCCTGCGTGGGCACGGTTGCGAAGAGCATCGATATACTTCTTTGCCTTAGCCGAGCTTTCACCATTGAGGTGCATCTCAGCCTCAGCTGCATTGAGGTAAGCCTCAGCTACACGGAAGAGGAAGAAGTCTATATCTACGTTATAGCTGTCGTGAGGAGTACCACCATTAGAATAGTTGTTATTCCATTTTGGTGTTGCAATACCCTTGACGAACTTATCGTTAGCACCAATCTCTAAAGTACGATCGCCGTCACTGTTGCCTTTACCCCAAAGGATAGCACGGTCATCAACGTTCATAGCACGGATTTCGGAAGCTGACTTGTTTACCACAACTTTTGGATCGGTAAAGAACTTCTCTACGAATTGTGGACGAACACGCATACCTGACCATGTGTTGGCTGTAGTGGCAGCATCCTTATCTGTAACAGTCTGCATTGTAGCATCCCAAAGAGCTGCAACAAAGAACATCGAGCCACCGTATCCCTGAGTCTTGTCACCATCTTGCATCAAAGGCAGAAGAGCCTCGCAGCTTGCACCATTTGAACCATTGTCGCCCATGAAGAGCAGGTCGTATGGCTTGTAGCCATTAGCTTTAGCCTCATTAGACATCTTGCTGTCATCGAAGAGCTTATAGTCTGAATTGATAACCCTCTCAGCATATTCGAGAGCCTTATCCCAATATTGATTGTTCTGACCATCGTTGTTGAGGTATGTACCGGCATTGAGGTACAGACGGCTCAAGAGCAACCAGCATGTGCCTTTGTCTACGCGGCCATAGTCTGGATCTGTATCAGTCTCTGGCTTTGCCTCCAACAGGTCTGGCTCTGCAGCAAGCAATTCGCTTTCTACCCAGTTGAACAAGAACTCACGACCTAACTGAAGAAGCTCTGCGCGAGTATATGTTTTGCCTTCCTCAAACTTTGAATTGTAAGAGTGTGCTTGACGTGGTGTTTCTGGCGAAATCTTGTCAATGAATGTCGGGTCTCCAAAGAAGTCGAGCATCAAGAAATAGCTATAGGCACGAAGTACACGTACCTCTGCATACTTAGTTTTATCCTCTTGGGCTGCGTCGAGGCTCAAGAAATGATTCTCGTAAGAGATGTTCGACATCAGACGATAGTAGAGGTTCTTCAGAGTGGCATTACCAGATTCGAACTTATTTTTTGTTACATCCTCAATACCGCCATCTGACCACCAGCAGGCGGCTTCGTCGGTAGGTACCTCGTTGAAGTTGAACAGGTTGCGGAGCAAGCATGACTTACCAGCGTCGTCGATAGAGAAATCGGCATTACCGTCATTACCCTCCATGATAAGACCAGCATAGCACTTGCTGTATAAGCCCGTAATATTAGGATTGGCATCAACAGTAGGGTCAATGTTTCCCTTGTTCAAGTCATCCATGCAAGAGCTCAAGCTTGCTGAAAGCAGAAGAGCTGCTGCTGGGGCAATTATGTTGAATTTATTGAGTTTCATATCGAAATCTATTTTAAATTGTTAGAAGTTAAGGTTCAGACCGAGCAGGAATGTGCGGCAACGAGGATAGATGTTGTCGTCCTTACCTGATGTTACTTCAGGATCAATACCTTTATACTTGGTGATAGTAAACACGTTAGAGCATGAGGCGTAGATACGGCCAGAGATGCCCTTGTAGTTGCCACCCTTCAGCAGATTGTTGAAGTTATAGCCCAGTGTGATGTTGTCGCACTTCAAGAAGCTGCCATTCTGTACGAAGTAGTCGGTAAGAGGATAGTTGTACGAAGTCCAGCCAAGAGCTACTAACTCCTTTGTGGTATTTTTATAATATCCCTTTGCACTACATACCTCTTTTGTATTTATCGCACCTTCTGCGTATCCATTATAGAGATAGTTTCCGAAGCTTGCACGGAAATTACTGCCGAGATCCCAGTTCTTGTATGCAACCTTGAAGCTGAAACCGCCTGTCCAAGGAGCTACGATATTCTTATAGAAGTATCTGTCGTTCTCGTCTATTGTACCATCGCCATTACGATCTACGTAGCAACCCATGATTGGACGTCCGCTCTCATCGTAAACCTGCTGGTAAACCAAGAATGAGTTGGCTGGCTTTCCTACCTTATGATAGGTAATCGCCTGATTCTGACCTACCTGCATGCCTGCCTCCATCAAATCACGACCGCCTGCAAGTTCGGTAATCTCGTTCTTGTTGTAAGCAGCGTTGACGCTCAATTCTACAAACCAGTCCTTGGTTTGGATAGGACGACCTGTGATAGCTACCTCAAAACCCTTGTTTTTCAATGTACCTGCATTCATCAAGAGAGCATTGTCAAAGTTCTGACCTGCAGCGATGGTTGTTGTGCTGAGCAAGTCGGTTGTCTTGCGGATATAACCATCAAGGTTGATGGTGAGTCTCTGGTCGAACATACCATAGTCGAGACCTACGTTCCATGTAGTAGTCGTCTCCCAAGTCAATTCGTCATTGTATGCCAATGGACGGTAGAGTATTCCTGGGTTGTTGGCAATACCACCGATTGGATAGAGGTGGTGATTACTTGTACTCTTCTTATAGGTAGCGGTGTAGTACTCTTTACCTGTATCCTGCTGACCGGTCTTACCCCAACCAAGTCGGAGTTTCAAGTCGCTGATAGCATCAATATCTTTCAGGAATTTTTCGTCTTTGATGCGCCATGCGAAGGCTGCTGATGGGAAGAAACCCCAACGGTGTCCGTCTGCAAAGCGGCTTGAGCCATCATAACGGGCAGTGAATGTAAGGAGATAACGGTCAAGCAAAGAATAGTTGGCACGTCCATACCAGCTCACGAGGTAAGTCTGTCCCTTCCAGTTGCTTGTATCGTAAGACTTCACGGTTCCTGCAAGAGCTTCGCCTGCATCATTCTTACCTTCGTAGGTAGATGGATACATAGACTTGCTCCACTGGTCTCCCCAATATTTCATGTGGCTATATTCGTAACCAGCCATGATGTCGAAGTGGTTAGCCTTGTTGAAATCCTTGGTGTACTGAGCATAGGCAGTAGCTACAACGTTATACTTCTTCTCCTTATTTTCGCTGTTGCCACCATAGTAGAATCCGTATGTAGATTGTGGATTGTTGGTGTTGTACTCTCCACCAGTGCTATATTCTCCAGCTATGTTGGCGTGAAGATGAAGGTCTTCGAAACCATGTATCTTATAGTCTGCCTCTACATTACCCAAGAGAATATGCGCACTCTTGTAGAAATCGTAGTTTTCAACTTTTTCTACAGGGTTTGTTGGAGCATCGTTGTTGCGGTTATATGGGAATGTAGGGTCATATGAGGTAGTAGGTAATGCCCACTGCCAATAGCCACCCCAGTTTTTGAATTTCTCATCACTACTCTTAACAGGACGAGTAGGATCCATAGAGACAGCTGCGCCTACTGCATCCTGTCCACCTGGATTTGTTTTTGAGTAAGAATACTTACCGTTGACATTAATGTTAAGGTGCTTGTCGAACAATGAAGGATTGATGTTGAAACCGGCAGTAACTCGCTTATAGTCAGAACCCTTCAGAATACCTTCCTGACCGGTGTAACCAACGCTGACACGATAAGGCATTGACCATGATTTCTTGCTGATGCCACCTGTTAAACTTACATTATGCTCATGGCTGACAGCTGCACGGTAAATCTCGTCCTGCCAGTCGGTATCGTATGTGCCGGCAGAATAATCTGGAGTTCCATCTTCATTGAACTTCTTCCAGCCTAAACCTTTGTAGGCAGAAGAATCTTCACCATAATAGTTCTTGATGAAGTCTGTATATTCGGAAGCATTCATCACATCCATCTTCTTGGCAACAGTACTTACCGAAAGTGTACCATTGTAAGAAACCTGTGGCTTCTGGCCGCTGCGACCCTTCTTGGTTGTAATGATGATGACACCATTAGAACCACGGGAACCATAGATGGCTGTAGCTGAAGCATCCTTCAATACGGTGAAGCTCTCGATATCGTTAGGATTGACAAGAGAAAGAGGGTTGTTTACACCTTTTGTATTATTGTTATCCATAGGCATACCATCGATAACAATCAATGGGTTGTTGCTCGCAGTAAGAGAAGCACCACCACGGATACGAATCTGTGCACCATCACCAGGAGCACCCGTTGATGAGTTGACATTTACACCGGCAATCTTACCCTGGATCATATCCTGTGCAGAAGTAATGATACCATGGTTCTTCTCGTCTGGCTTGATAGCTGTAACGGAACCTGTCAAGTCGTTTTTCTTAGCTACACCATAACCGATGACAACGACTTCATTCAAAGCCTTTGAGTCAT
>OAUS01001242.1_pt1 | contig 13368 bp, 15 predicted proteins | sample 1516801 | NCBI WGS metagenome assembly OAUS01 (sample SAMEA2580001, study PRJEB22360) | human gut metagenome | biome: human gut; feature: human-associated habitat; material: faeces | place: Denmark | collected 2008/2010
GAGGCATCCATTCTGGTGCCTTATAAAAAGGATATGCTCTAAATTGAGTGTTAACGCTTTTTGGATGGGGGGATGCTGGATTCAAAAATGACGTATTGTTGCTTACACATATGGACGTTAGAAGGGAAAATCCACGAAGGCTATTTCCCTTTCATCAGCCAGGCTGTAATCATTGACGTGGTTTCGGACATGTATGTCTCCGGTTCTTTTTGGGTTTATCTGGCTTTCAACGGATACTGAACATCTTTGTTACGTGGCTCACGCGCAGGGATTACCTTCGCTGCGAATTACAATTCTCGAGACATGTATAGCAGCGCAGATTTAGAAAGGTTTTATTTTCAGCACAAGACTGAGACTTTGCTGCATGGGGAGTCCCTCCAGTCCTTTTGTGTTAAGAATGCAGTCCCTTATAACCTCTTTCATAAGTGGTATAAGGATACGCGTAATAAAATAGTTTCAGTTCAAGTTGACGGTATTCCATGCGATGAAGAGATGGATGATATATCACCAACCGTTGATTCTCTAAAGTCATCGGACAGTACCGATAAACTTTCCCTTTCGTAAGAGTAGATTTCTATCAAGTAAATGATAAAATATATTTTGGTGAGATTACACTTTATACAAATAATGGGACAAATGACTTCTATCCGGATAAATGGAACTGCACGTTTGGTGGAATGGATTGACCTTAATTTTGTGAAGAAAAGAGGCTGAAAGGAGAGATGACCTAAATCTTAAATTCTAGATGACACAAATCCGAAAAAACTTAATTACCAATGTGATGTGCCTTATAGCTAATGTGCTGGTAGGATTGCTTTACACTCCTTATCTCGTAAAGGAGTTAGGGGTAGTCACATACGGAGTGTTACCGATAGCATTGGTGGTAAATCAATATATTATTATCTTGACCGACTCGCTTCAAAGTTCGGTTACGAGGTTCTATTCTTTAGAGTATAGGCAAAAGAATTACAAAAAAGCATCGGTTTACTTTTCATCAGCTATAGCTATAACAATATTGCTTGCTGTTATTGTTTTGCCTGTTATTTTTTGTCTTTTGCCGCAGATTGAAGCTTTGCTGCATATTCCGGATAAATTTTTTCATTCTGCTGGACTATTGATTGCCTACACTGTAGCAAGTCTGTTTGTGGCAGTTTGCAGTAACTGTGTCAATATTACAATTTATTCAGACAATCGACTCGACCTTATCAACTATCTTAAAATACTGAGGAATCTCGCAAAGTTAGTTTTCAATATTACGCTATTTACATTTTTGACAACAGATGTGTCGAATGTAGGATTGGCATCTGTGCTTGCTGAATTGTTGGTATTGGTTATAAGTATCATATTCTATAAGATAACAAAAAGTAAGGAAATACAGTTTGGCAGACGATTCGTTAGTTTTAAAGCAATGAAGCCGATTGCCAAGATGCTGACATGGGTGTCATTGATGAGTTTTTCGGGAGTTTTTATCTATAAGATTGATGCAATTCTTGTAAATAATTATTTTGGTCTATATAATACAGGTATTCTTGGGGCTATATCTGAATTCGGGTCTTATTGCATAAGTATAACGGGCGTTATAGGTGTACTGTACCGTCCGCTTATGCTTATAGCCTATTCTGAGGGTAGACATGATGATCTTGTGCGTACTGTTGTTGACGGGGCATATATTGTTGGACTGATTTCAAGTTTGCTTTGTGGCATAGTTATGGGATTATCAGTTCCCATTCTGAAAGTATGGCTTAACGATGAAATCTCGCATTACTGGTTATGGCTTGTAATCAAGATGTTTATAATCCCGATAACCACATTTGGGTCTACATACAGTATTATTTATAATCTTTGGAATAATGTGAGAAGCAGTGCATTGTGGAGTTTGGCTATTGCCGTTATATATGTTGGGACAAGCGTAGCATTATTGGAACTTGGTGTTAATATGACTGCGTTCCTGATTATTGGTGCTGTAGCTGCAATTATGCAGGGGGCTGTGCTTCACATTGCCATATACAGCCACATCTATCCTCAGTCTATGCCCAAAGTATATGTCAGACTATGGAGGTGTTGTGCTTATTTTGCGTTGGTGTTTGGGCTTTCCTTTGCAATAGATTACTTTATAAATGCTTCCAATCTGTTTACGTTATTGGTTGAGGGTGTGTTGGCATTGTTAGTGGCTTTGTGTGTTGCGCCAATATTCATCAATGCAGAGGATTTGGATGCCTTGGATGTGATACTACCTATAAAGACCGTGATGCGGTGGCTCAATTTTAATTGGACAAGACAAAATGCATAGACAAAATGAACATAGCTATTTATAATTATCAAGAATTTAACGAGTATATAGGTGGCATTGAGCGCGTGTCAATATCCCTAACAAGAAGTTTGATTAAACGTGATGTCAATGTGATTTTTGTTGCTGTGCATAAATCACAATACAATATAGAGTATAGGACTCCAGTACCGATGTTTTTTCTACCGGATGAGGATGCTACATCTGTAAACAATATAAAAGAGTTTAAAAGAATATTGGCAGAACAAAATATAGATGTTGTTCTTAATCAAGATGCCCATTCGTTGGCTTCGCACGAACTCGTATGGAAGGTGGTGCAAGGCACATCTGTAAAATATATTTCAGCCTTGCATTTTTGCCCAACGATAAGAAACTTGATATATAGACATCCTATAGACTGGAACATGTTTTCGTTCAGGGAGAATTGTCTTCGTCTGTTAAAGGGAATTGCTTATAAATATCCATTTTGTTTGTTCACAATGAAAAACGTAAAAAAGCATTATCGTAGATTGTATGAAGAGAGTAATCGTGTAGTGCTACTTAGTGAAAGGAACATTCCGGAGTATGCAAAAGTTGGCAGGTTGAAAAACACTAAAAAACTATGTGCAATAAACAACATGCTATCTTTTGAGAGGAAAGATGTAGATTGTACGAAGGATAATAAAATTCTTTTTTGTGCCAGAGTGTCCACTCAAAAAAGGCCGGAAAGGGCTTTGTATGTGTGGAAGGAAATATATAAAAAATTGCCTGGCTGGTCGATTGATGTAGTGGGTGATGGCAACTTACTTGACCGATTGAAACGACTTTCCGACAAACTTAACTTGGAACGTGTTACATTTCATGGGTTCAAGAATCCCATAGATTTTTATAAGTGTTCAAAAATATTCCTGATGACTTCTGATTATGAAGGATGGGGGCTTACTCTGACTGAGGCTATGCAATATAAATGCGTACCTGTGGTCATGAGTACTTATTCAAGTATTTTTGATATTGTTGACGATGGTAAGAATGGTTGCCTTATACTAAACGTGGATTGCAAGACAATGGCAGATAAGGTGTTGTGGCTTGCGGAAAATCCACAAAAGTTGAATGATATGGCAGATGAGGCTTATAAGAAGACACAGTGTTTTGCTGCTGATAAGATTGCTGATAAGTGGATAAGTGTGTTTGAAGAGGTATTACATCAAAAAGATATTCTGAGATGAAACTAATATCTCTAATTGTGTTATTAATTTCATTAGTATTTTTTTATACGGCCCCTAATTATCCGTCAAGACCATTTATGGGGTTTTGTACAATAATAGCCATATTCTTAATTGTATTACAAATAAAAGGCTATTGTACAGACAAAGAATTAAAGAAAATTTATTTAAGACATTCTACTATATTTCTGATATTTTTTTTTATTGTATTCTTTCAAAGGGCTACTGATTTTTCTTTAGGCATAATAGATCAGGATTCGATTTCTGTATACGATTTGATATGGGCTTACGTTCCTTCTGTTGTCAGTAAAGCAAGTGCTCTTGCTCTTTTAGCTTTAAGTACTTTTTTGTTTGGGTATCATTGCTATAGTCCAAGGCTGTTGAAGGACTGTATATACACATATAAGTTTCGTAGTAAGTATTTTTTGGTAACAAGCGGATTCGGGTTGCTATTCGTATATGTTGCATTGACAGGTATTGGTGATTTTTCAAAGCATTCAGAAGATGAGAATATGGGTTTTTTGATGGTTGCTCAAGCTGTCTTGTTGGCAATTGTAGTAATTTATTCTTATGAGTATAAGAATAAAGTCAATGCAAAAAGTATAAGAATTTTATATTTTTTATTTCCATTGTCATTAATTTTATTTTATCTCTTTGTATATTTTGCTACAGGTAATAGAGGTGGTGCAATAAAAGTGTGTCTTATGTTATTAGCATCTTACGTATACATTGCAAAGGATGGTGTTAATTATAAGAGAATATTTGTGCTTTTTATTATAGGGGCTTTTTCGATGACTCTTATTGGCATCATAAGAATGCAAGAGACAAAAAATTTGAATGAAATATCTTCGTTGATTTCTGCAAAGGAAACAATTTCACCTTTAACAGTTGAATTATCAGGTAGTGTTAATACGGTTCATCTCGTTTTAGCAAATGTTCCTATTAAACAAAATTATAATTGGGGAACTTCGTTTATTAATGGTTTTTCGGTTTTAGTACCTGGTTTAAGTAGAATTACACATGGGGTTGCAGAACCGTCTGGAGAAACGATAACAAAAATGTATTTTGGTGAAAATATGCCAGATTGGGGATGGGGATTCGGCTCTTCATGTATTGCAGATGTTTATATTTCATTCGGAATTCTTGGAATTATAGTCATTTTCTTTTTTTTAGGTCGATTTATTCACTATTTGGAATATGGAACTTTTGTGGCTGATAAGTCTCCGTATTTTTTAATTCTTTCATTTTGTGTCTTCTCACAATTTCATTCCCTTTGTAGAGGCTCATTTTCTATATTGTTTTTAAGTTGGGATTATGCCGTTTTATTGGTATTCCTATTTGTTCAATGTTATAAAAAAAGGAAAATTATACATAATACATAAAGTCAGTTGCTATGGTAAATTCCAAACCCTATTATCCTGAAATTACCTGCCTCAAAGGTATTGCAATTCTGTTTGTTATAATGGGGCATTCGTTGACTCCAGTTTTAAACTTAGACACTGAAATCAGCCCGATATTGCGCTATATAATCGTTGAGCCCCAGATGTCGATGTTTTTCATTGCAAGTGGTTTTTTGTTTTCAGAAACGTTGGATTGGAGGACTTTTTTAGTAAGAAATTTAAGCGGCTAATGATACCTTATGTGTCGTTTTGGTGCATCATGCAGTTTACTCATTCTGTTCTTGCAGGATTCACAAGGTCGGGGGGTTACGATATTGCCGATGAGATAGTGGCTTTATTTACAGGTGGTCATTATTGGTTTCTTTACGACCTTTTGCTGGTAATGATTACAACAAGGTTGTTCCGTAGTTTTAAGGGGGGATTGATACTGCTTGCAACGATAGCTGTGATATGCCGTTTGTCAATAAGCGATATGCCGACCAATATGTGGAGATATTTCCTTTATACCCCATTCTTTATCGCAGGCATCTATATGCGTAGAAACTATTCGGTAATCAGAAAGTTTGTATCAGAATATCGTTTGCCAATTTTTGCTGTTTCATTGGTGGGCTTTGTTTTGGCTTATATGTTTGAAGAAAAAGAAATGTTTATAGGTCGTATGGCAGGTGTTGTATTGTTTGTAACTATTTACTATACAATACTTTATGATTTTAATGGGGGTGAAAAGGTCTTTGGAAAGCTGGGGATTTTTCATTTTGGAAAATATTCTTTGCAATATTACCTCAACCATATTCAAACGGCAATGGTGACGATAGCAATCGTTTCGCACTTGCATCTTGATTTTCCATGCAGCCACTATGTAGAATGGCTGTTAATATCTGTTTTGATGACGCTATTCTCGTATATAGCTCTATTGGTAGAGAAACGTTTTAAGGTGTTGCGCATCATGACAGGTTTAGAATAAAACAAAAATAGATGAAAATACTGTTTGTTTCCGAAAGTTATTATCCATATCAAAGTGGTGTGCCGATGGTGGTGAAATATCTGGCCGAAGGTCTTGCGGTTGATAATGAAGTAACTGTTGCTACATCAATTTCTCCGACAGAAGAATTGCCTGTCGGGGATGAATATAATGGGGTGCATATCCGGCGTTTTCTTCTGTGGCACAACATAGCCAAGAGGGTGAAAGGCGATTTATTGGGTATCCGAAGTTTTGTACTTAACGGTTCCTTTGATGTTGTTATAATAGAGTGTGGACAGGCAATGACAACTGATGCTCTGTTGCCCATAATGAGCCAGATAAAAGTTCCGTGCATTCTTCACGCCCATGGTTTATCGGGATTGCTTTGTAAGCCATTCGGCTTAAAGTCTGACTTCAAGCATACTATTGGCGGCACATATAATTGGTTGCGTATGCAGATTTACTACGGCTATACTTTCAAGCGTCAATGTAAATATTTTGCGGCATCCATTAGCTTGACTGATTGCGATTCGGGATTTGATTATGTCACTAAGAATATTCAAAGTAATTATGTGCTTTGTAATGCGGCTGATGACGCATTTTTTGAGAAGGTAGAGGAACAATATGAATTGCCTACTGATGGACGACCATATCTGATTAGCATAGCCAATTATACGGTGGTAAAGAACCAGATAGAAATGATGCGTCAGTTCTACAAATCAAAGCACAAGGAATACGCCCTTGTCATGATAGGTTCAAAGAAAACTCCTTATTACTATGAGTTGCAAAAGGCAAAAGCTAAATTTGACAGACAGTATGGTGAGCGTTCGGTCTTTATGTTTACCGGAATAGACCGTAAGTATTTTCCCTACATCTTGGACAAGGCTTCTGCCTACTTGGTTTCCAGTACATATGAAGAATTTTCTATATCTGTAATAGAGGCAATGGCAAGGTCATTGCCGTTTATAAGTACTAATGTGGGAAATGCTCATCAACTACCTGGTGGCATAGTTGTGGATGACATACGTGATATGCACTTGACAATAGATGCAATGTTAGGTAATGACAAAGAACGTGCCAGGCTGGGTAAAGAAGGAAAGCAATATGCTTTTGAAAATTGTCGTAGGCGTACAGCTGTGAAAAAAATGGAAAGTATAATACACAAAGTTTTGCAGCAACAAGTGAAGAGCAACAAATATTAGCGTATATGAAAACAATACTTTTTATATGTCCGTATTTCGGTAAACTGCCAATTGCTCACATGAAGTTGTGGTTGTTGTCATGCGAAAAGAACCCTACTATCAATTGGTTGATACTGACGGACGATTATACGGAAGAGTTGAAATACCCGTCAAATGTGAAGGTGGTTTATACAACCTTGGAAGCTATAAAGCAACAGGTGCAAAAGATGTTTGACTTTCCTATATATCTTGACCATCCATATAAATTATGTGACTATAAACCGGCCTATGGTTATATATTCCCTGAATACACCAAAGGTTATGACTATTGGGGACACTGTGACATGACGGATTGTATTTTTGGAAATTTGCGTAAGTTTTTGACTGACGAGTTCCTTACTGGTGCGGACAAGTTCCTGTATCTTGGCCATATGACCATATATAGGAACACCGATGAAGTGAACCATAGAATATTTGAGGACGTGTCATTCCGAAAAAACAATCTAAAAGAAATTTTGGGGTCGGAACGTAATTGGGCTTTTGACGAGCTGAATCCTATAAGTATAAACACCATATACATGGAGTACGGATGGAGAATAAAACGTTTTGATGAAATGTACGCTGATATAAAAGCCTCTGAGAAAAATTTTGTGACAGGCAAATACGATGAACGTTTCATATATAAAGGGCCATCTGAAGGGAAGCATGTTTTCGAGTGGAATTCAGGAATCCTGACAGACTGGATACTTCATAAAGATGGTTCCTTGACATCTCGGGAATTAGGCTATGTGCATTTTCAGAAGAGATGCATGAAGGATAAGGTTTCTGAAACCATCAGATTCTGCATCGTACCGAATGCGTATATAGATACCCCTAATAAGATTGACTTGGCTTTTGTTCGCAAACATACAAAATATTGCAGATACATGTATCCGCAATATTTTAAGTTACGATATAAAAACCTGAAATTCAAATTAAAGAACAGCATCAAAAGATTTTTTGTGCATGAGAGACCATAATATATTCGTAACCATAGCAATTCCTTTTTATAATTCTGAGTGTTTCCTTGCTGATGCCATTCAGTCAGTTGTGAACCAGACTTATATAAACTGGGAATTATTGCTGATGGATGACAACGGAACAGACGGTTCACGTAAAATTGCTGAAAAATTTGCAGCAAAAGACAAAAGAATACGATTGGTTAGTGATAACGAGAATCACGGGCTTCCCTCTCGTCTTAATGAAAGTGTAGAGTTGGCCAAAGGTGAGATATATGTCCGTATGGATGATGATGACATTATGGTTGCGGACAGAGTGGAAACGCAAGTGGAGTACCTGTTGGAACATCCGGACGTTGATGTAGTGGGGGCGTCAGCAATGATAATTGATGATAAAAATAATATTATACGTTCCTCTGATATGAGCGGTGTTTCTACTGGGTTTATACATCCTACGGTTTGTGGGAGGACAGAATGGTTTCGTAGAAACAAGTATAATGAGAAATGTCGTAGATGCCAAGACTGTGAACTCTGGCTTCGGACGGCAGGCAGCAGCAATTTTTACAACATAGAACGTCCGTTGCTGTTCTACCGTGAATTTGGTATACCGTCCTTGAAGAAAAATCTGAAAGCTCATCAGGCGCAACGCTATATCTATCGTGGTTACAAGCAATATGGAAAATCATTTGCATGGTATCTTAAATCAATTATAGTTACATATGTAAAGGATGCTGTTTATCTGTTTTTTGCTGCTATAGGAAAAATGGATTTTTTGGTGGGTATGAGAAAAAGAAAGCAGCTGCCGAAGGAACTATGGTTGCCGGAGGTAAGTATAGATATTTAAGCTATTCAAAGGATTCTTGTTTGGGGAGATAAGCAATACAAAGATGAAGCTTATTCATGTCTTTTCTATATTCGCTACTGTCGAAAGCTTTTTTGACGGTCAGTTTAAGTACTTGACAGATCAAGGTTACGAGGTTGTGGTAGTGTCAAGCTATGCGCAAAATGCCGAGGCGGTTTGTAAACGAAATGGTGTGCGCTTCGTGCCTGTCAATATTCCCAGAAGTGTATCACCAATGGCAATAGTTAAGGCGGTAAGGAAACTTTGTTTACTGATTCGTGAGGAAAAGGTGGATGCCGTGTTTGGTCATACTCCAGTTGGTGCTTTGTGTGCCATGATAGCGGCAAGAGTATGTGGAGTGAAGAGCCGTGTGTATTATCGGCATGGAGTAATTTACACTACAATGCAAGGATTGAAACGCACGATATTCAAGGCTGAAGAACGATTTGTAGCTTCGCTTGCAACAAGTGTTGTGAATGTCAGCTATTCATTGTCCAAGCTTGCTGTTATTGATAGACTGAATTGTGTTTCCAAACAAAATGTTATAGGGCATGGAACGTGTGGCGGTATTGATGCTTATGACGTTTTCAACCCCCAATGGATTGATAATGAAAAATTCATGAGGTTGAAGGCAAATCTTGGAATTGGCAAACCTGATATTGTGTTTGGATTCTGTGGACGTATATGTAATGACAAGGGCATACCGGAATTGGTTAACGCTTTTAATATATTCCAAAAGAAACATATTGATTTGAAAGCAAAATTATTGTTGATAGGTATTATGGATGAACGTGACATTCTACCACAAGCTACCAGGGATGCAATAAAGGATAGCAAAGACATCGTGGTATCAGGATGGATAAAGAAGAGTGAAATCCCTTATTATTATTCTATGCTTGATGTGTTTGTATTTCCATCTCATCGCGAAGGCTTTGGAATGTGTGTATTGGAGGCATCGGCTATGGAGAAACCGATACTTGATAGTCGCGCACATGGTTGTGTTGATGCCATTGTAGAGCATGAAACAGGTGAATACATAAATTTGTCGGCAGAGGGGATATGCAGAGGGATGGAACTGATGCTTGATGCCGACTTACGCAAGCGGCTTGGTGAGAACGGACGTAAACGAGTGTTGGAATGGTATGATTTTAAGATAATGTGGCCGTTGGTCGGGGATTTGTATAAGAAAATTTTAAAGTAGAAGTATGCTTAATAGGAACACATCTTATTTGTTGATTTTGATTGAAGTCGAATCGTAAGCACTCAATTTAGGGCTCAAAATTGAAATGTTTACCTTCGCAGCGAATCAAAATTAGAAATATATGTATAGCAGCAGAGATTTAGAAAGTTTTTACTTTCAGTACCAGACCGAGTCTTTGTCTCATGGTGAGTCCCTCCAGTCCTTTTGTTTGAAGCACAAAGTTCCTTATAACATCTCTCACAAGTGGTATAAGGATACGTGTAATCAAATAGGTTGCTATCAAATAATTACTGTAATGGATTTTGATGCATTGGCTTCTCCTTTGGGGTACTCTTCTTTCGTGCATGAGGATTTTGAAGATTATTATCATTTTGTTATTGGAGAGTAAGTTTTTAAGGGATACAATTTCTTAGTTAGTCCTCAATCTTATTTTTTAATCATGTATTTTCATTTTTTCAAGAGGGTGATTGACTTCATTCTCGTATTTTACGTGTTGGCTTTAATTTGGCCGATACTGCTTCTTGTTGCCCTTTGGTTACATTTTGCCAATAAGGGTACCGGAGCCTTTTTTACTCAGGAACGTCCGGGAAAGAACGGAAAGATATTCAAAGTAATCAAGTTTAAGACTATGACGGATGAGCGGGATGCGGATGGAAATCTGCTTCCGGATGCTCAGCGTTTGACTAAAGTAGGACGCTTTGTACGTTCCACTTCGATAGATGAATTTCCCCAACTGATAAATGTATTGAAAGGGGATATGGCCCTGATAGGCCCTCGTCCTTTACTTCCTCAATATCTGCCGTTATACAGCAAGGAACAGGCGCGTCGTCATGAAGTCCGTCCGGGGATTACGGGCTGGGCACAAGTGAACGGTCGCAATGCCATCAGTTGGACACGGAAGTTTGAACTAGATGTGTGGTACGTGGATCATTGCTCTTTTTTACTTGATTTGAAAATCATTTTTATGACAATAAAGAAGGTCTTTGTACGCGAAGGTATTAGTTCGGAAACTTCGGTTACGATGGAGGCTTTTACTGGAAATAATTAATATTGGAAAATGTATTTATATGGTGCCAGTGGTCATGCCAAAGTGATCATTGATATATTGCGTGCGAATAATGAACCGATTGAAGCATTGTTTGATGATAATGAAAAAATCCATACTCTTTTTGACTATCCCGTATTACGTTCGTCGGAAGTCTGTGGTCCGTTGATAATCAGTATCGGGAATAATGGTGTTCGTAGAAAGATAGCAGAAAAGCTACAAGTGGAATATGGCCGGGTTTTTCATCCTTCGGCAATTATTTCGGAAAAGGCTATAATAAAAGAAGGTACTGTTGTAATGCAGGGGGCTATCGTTCAGTCAGATTGTCGTATTGGGAGTCATTGTATCATTAATACAGGTGCTTCGGTAGATCATGAATGTAGGCTTGGGAATTATGTACATATTTCTCCTCATTGTACACTTTGCGGTAATGTACAAGTGGGTGAGGGGGCATGGATTGGTGCCGGTAGTGTAGTCATTCCTGGAGTAAAGATTGGGAAATGGAGTATTGTAGGTGCTGGTTCAGTTGTCACAAAGGATATTCCGGATGGGGTTTTAGCGGTAGGAAACCGATGTAAAGTAATCAAGAATATAGTTTTGTAAATCATATATATATCTTATGGACAAGCAAATTTATCTCTGCCTCGCCCACATGAGCAAAGCCGGATTGGAACAGAAATATGTGAAGGAGGCATTTGATACCAATTGGGTAGTACCTTTGGGACCTAATGTAAATGCTTTTGAGGAGGATTTGAAACAGTTTACGGGCGGCACACATGAAGTGGTGGCACTGAGTGCGGGTACGGCAGCAGTACATTTGGCATTGATAGCTTGCGGTGTCGGTCCGGGAGATGAAGTGCTGGTGCAGAGCTTTACTTTCTGTGCCTCTTCGCATCCTATCACTTATCTGGGTGCCAAGCCTGTGTTTGTGGGTTCTGAACCGGAAACTTGGAATATGGACCCTGTGCTGCTGGAGGAGGCGATAAAAGACCGTATCGCCAAGATAGGAAAGAAGCCAAAGGCGATTGTTCCAGTGGCTCTCTACGGTATGCCTTACGATTGCAAACGGATTATGGAAATTGCCGACCGTTACGACATTCCGGTAGTGGAGGATGCTGCCGAGGGCTTTGGCTCTAAGTTTGACGGACGGATATTGGGCACTTTCGGTAAGTTCGGTGTGTTGAGTTTCAACGGGAACAAGATGATTACGACTTCGGGTGGTGGCGCCTTGGTTTGTCAGAGCGTGGAGGACAAGAATACCGTCATGTGGTATGCCACGCAGGCGCGTGATGCTTATCCTTACTATCAGCATACGGCCATTGGCTACAACTATCGTATGAGTAATATTTGTGCAGGTATCGGTCGCGGACAGATGACGGTGGTACAGGAACATATCGACCATCACAAGCATGTGCAGGCTCTTTATGAGGAACTGTTGAAAGAGGTGAGGGGCGTGCATATCCATCGGCAACCTGCCGATTCGTGTTATGACTCTAATTACTGGCTCTGTACGGCTACGCTGGATGCCAATGTGAGGGTACAAGGTCAGGAGAATGCCTATAAAGAGGTGATAAAAACAGCCGTAGGCGGTGCTGCCGGTGTGATAAAAGCTGTGGAGAGTGCCACGACAGACTGTCAGCCCAATGACAACGTGGAGGCATTGCGTGTGTTTATGGCGGCAAACCGGATTGAAACCCGTCCGGTGTGGAAGCCCATGCACAAGCAGCCTGTATATGCAGATGCAGTGGTTTACACCAACGGAGTGGAGGAGGAAATCTTTAAGGTAGGTTTTTGTTTGCCAGCAGGTCCGTGGGTGACAGATGAAGATGTGAAATACATCGTTGAAAAGATAAAGGAAGCCATTCTCTAAGTGTAGTTGCGCAAAGCGCATTAATCCATCAATCATAACCATGAACGTATTAGTAACTGGAGCTGCCGGTTTTATCGGCAGCAATCTCTGTATGCGCCTGCTGGAGGAACAGCTCGATACCCTTGTAGTGGGTTTGGACAATTTGAATACCTATTATGATGTGAACATCAAGCAATGGCGGTTGGAGCAATTGACGAAGTTTGGAAACAGATTTGTCTTTGTCAAAGGAAACATAGCCGACAAAGCACTTGTCGACAAGCTGTTTGATGAGTATCAGCCGCAAATTGTTGTGAATTTGGCAGCACAGGCGGGGGGGCGTTATAGCATCACGAATCCGGGGGCCTATATCGAAAGGAATCTGATTGGCTTTTAATATACCGTA
>OAUS01001246.1_pt1 | contig 13316 bp, 21 predicted proteins | sample 1516801 | NCBI WGS metagenome assembly OAUS01 (sample SAMEA2580001, study PRJEB22360) | human gut metagenome | biome: human gut; feature: human-associated habitat; material: faeces | place: Denmark | collected 2008/2010
CCGTCCAGGAAATTGGACAACGCATTAGCTCTTTGCAGTTAGCATAGGGTTATCTGTTCACACAACCGTCCCCGACGCGATTCCGTGTCGGGGACATTTAAAGGATGATTTACAGGCAGCCGTGTTCTGACATAGGCTGTGTTTTCATATAAATATGTAGGAATTTTAGTAAAGATCTCTGAGCCCTCCGTGCGTGACGCATCGGGGGCTTTTTCGTAGCCAAATGTTAAATAATACACAAATGTTGAAAATAATCACGAAAATATTTGGTTATTCAACAAAAGTTTAGTACCTTTGCATCGTGTTAATAAAGATAGTATATGGCAAGACGAAAATCTAAGGAACTCAAGGAAAATGAAGACGATTTGCTTTTCTACCTAGAGTATTGGCAAGAGTTCCCCGATACCTTCAAGAGGGTAGCAGAAAAAGAAATCGCAGAGTTGCAAAACAAAATTAAAAACAAAAAGAAATGAGAAAGCCCCTTCGGGGGCACTCATTCCTTTAAACTTAAAAATATAAGATTATGGAATATACAGAGATGATTGATAAGGTGAAGGCTTTGGCTACACAAAACAGAGCTGCCAAGACCGCAGAGGATAAGGCGGAGGTTCGCCGTCAGATGGATGCACTCAAGGAGTCAGACCCTAAGGCTTTTGCCGTGGCAGTGGGCTACATGGCTAAGACCACAGAGCAGAAGGTCAAGGAACTGACCATGGCAGAGAAGTTTGGTGAGATTACGAATATGGTTTCCATGGCTTACATCGCAAAGGCTTACTTTGGCAAATCTCGCTCTTGGCTGGCACATAAGATGAACGGAAACATAGTCAACGGAAAGGCATCGCAGTTCACTCCTGATGAGCTTGTTACTCTCAGAGGTGCCTTGCAGGATATGGCTCAGAAATTTGGCTCGCTTAGCCTTGCTATTTAGGCTATCTTTATTTAACACATCGTCCCCGACACAGAGCCGTGCCGGGGACTTCTTATTATTCACATATATTTGATATTGATAAATGATATTATTACAAGATAGTGAGACCTGCAGGCAGGCTCGCCTGATTCTCCGTGAGCTCATCAAGGGCGACAAATCACGTGCACAGCTCTGGGGCTCGCTGGTTGACAACCAGCTTGATGATGTTGACTTGAGGTTCCTCCTTCCACCATTGGCCAACGAGGGCTACATCGAGGAGTCTGAGGGCATGTGGCATATACTAGACAAGGGTGTGAAGTATATGCAGACTTACGACAGAATGATGCTGGAGAGCATTGAAGGATACCCATACCGTCAGAAGAAATCTAAAGAGGATGAGAACCTGATATTGCAAAAGCAAAGCTTTAAATGGGCTAAGATTAGTGTTATCGTCTCTATTTTAATTGCTTTAATAGGGTGGATAGCAGAACACTTAAATGGGGCGATTGCAGCAATATCAACACTATTCCATGAATAATAGAGATAGCAATGAGAATATTTACCGTCATTTGGAGAAGTGTTACGCGCTTCTCCAAGTTCATATACTCTTTTCTTTCCATACCTTAATATATATTATTTACTAAAACCGTTGCAAATATACGGAATTTTATTGAATATCTGTGGAATTTTATTGAATATCCGTGGAAAAACAGAGAAAAACGGAGAATTTCGTGGAATTTTGTGGAATTTTCACGGAAAATACGTGGAAAATCATTCCTTTTCATTCCTTCTCCTCCTCAAATCACCCCGATTTTATGCTCTAAAACATATTCCATGCAGATTCTTCTAAAATTTCTCGCTTTTTTTTTGGCGGTTCCAATTATTCTTCGTACTTTTGCCATCGGTTATAAGATAGTAGTAATCTACTCAGCGATGGCGACTGTTTCGCCTAGGCTTCACGCCGTGGGCTTTTTTTATGCCTATAAAGTATCATTTTCCCGGCAGCGGGAAAAAGGTCTTTTCAATATGGCGGTTGCATGATCCGTAAGATACTTGCCCTTCGCTGGGAAAGCTACCATCTTATAACCAACGGTGAATGTGACCGCCACCATTGTATTTATACATCAAGGTCGGTCTATAATGGTTATAAGATGGCAATTATGCAGAATTCAATTTTATTAAGTGATGCGCAGGCGAGACCTGCAGGCATCAGCGTAGAGGAGGGTATCAATACCCTCAAGTGTGAAATCAAGAAGCTCGCCAAGACCAAGAGCGAGACCTTCAGCTATATCTGCGGGGAGACCGTGACCTATGGAGAAGTTGTGCTCACCATGGTTGGTTTCGCAGCCGTGATGGCTGTTGTCATGATTGGTGGTTTCATTTTCGGAGGGGAGGTAGCATGATGAAGAAAAGTAGAAACCGCAGAAGACGCACAGCAAAGCTGACTACCAAGGACATCAGCAAGTGCCAGTACTTCATGAATATAGGCAAAAAAATGAACGCCCATAAGGTGGAACTCAAATTTCAGAGAGCCAACAAAACTATTGGTTCTGTTGCATTCATCGAGGATGCTCCACACAAGCAGACTGTTATCCGATGGCATGATCATCGCTACTATGCACTTCGATTTGGAGCTAAAGAGGCTAAGCCACTCAATATGACTTTGGCCAAGTGGAAATCTATAAACAACGATTAGGTATGAAAAAGAATAAGAAGAAAGTCAAGAGAGACGTTATCTTGCTATATTTCCGCCGCCGTCGCATCCGCGATGCGCTCATGAAACGCTGGTGGGAGCTTGAAGCCAAGCGCAAGGAACTGTACAAACTGGTGGAGTATGCCAAGATTCAGTCAAGATACTGTGTTAATCTGGACTGCCACCGCATTGTTGGCAGATACCTCAGTGAACTGGAGCGAGAGGAAATCCGTGTTACCAGACTTCAGACCAAATACGACATTTGGGCTTCCCGTCTGAGCTACTGGGTTGATCTCTATGAGACCGCATTAAACCGACAGCACCCAGATGACGATATTTAAGTTTAACCCTTTAAAAAATGAATATTATGCCAGAAAATAATGATTGGTTCGATAGTGAGCAGTTTGAGCGAGATCTGCTCAACGCTTACTTCCACTTTCGCAATAACCTTCCGATGAAGGATGCAGACACCGGTCTTGACTACAAGAAGAGTTTCAAGACCACCGCAGACATCGCCACGGAACTTGACGACATGGGCGGTGTAGGTACAGACACCATCAACCGCTACATGGTGGAGCATGACTACCAGGTAGCCACGCAGCCAGACGGTACCGTGGCATGGGCTATCTGGGAGAGAGTTGTCAGGCCAGACAGCCTGGTTTAAGTTAAAAACTCATATATTTTATTATATTACCATGTGTTATGAATAATTTTTCGTACCTTTACAGCACGAAAAATTTTACAAAGTTTTGAAAAGCTTTGATACGGCTGGCCGCCCGTGAGGGTAGTCAGCCGTATTTTTATTTTTATCCTCTCCATATTATCTTTGCATCAAAAAAGATAATATATGACCATCACATCACTTCCGTCGGGCAGTTTCTTCCTTGAGAACATCCCCGACATCGATATTCTTACGGCCAAGACCCGCCTGCTCGTCACCATCCAGATAGGTGACGATACCATCTACGATGAGTATCTCTATCCTGCCGATGGAGAGATCAGAGTGAGCGACCTTGCCGACATTTTCCGTCCGTATGCACGCCGGAGGCTGGCAGTCACAGCCACCATCACCATCGCCGAGCAACAGGTTCCGGACTCCGGAGACACCGACTCTGCAACAGTCACCGATACGCAGACAGCCAAACTGCAGGTCTACTATTCTACCGTAGACATCGTGGGCGTGGACTGCTCTACATTCCTCACCACCCACTTCCTCACCCTGCTCGAGGGACACAAGACCACCTACATGGGGCGACTTGAATATCTCCACTACATGGGCACAGAAGCGGCACAAGTCACCGCACACTATTCCGACAAAACCACAAAACAGTTTACCGCACCAGCCACCGGCGGCAATGACATCTACACCACCATCGACGTTTCTCCGTCAAGATTCGAGGCAGAGGGCACCGACCTTCTCTACTACGTGGTAGAGGCAGGCTCACGCTCAATGACCTTCATCATAGACAGCGAGGAGCGTGACGTGGCGCCTACTCTGCTCTTCACCAACAGCTTCGGCTGCCAGGAGCTCATCTACTGCACAGGCAAGCACGAAGTAGACCCGCAGTACACCCGCGATGCAGCCTACATGGGCGGCATCAGGGTAAACTACCGCATCACAGAGCAGCGCACATTCAACGCCGATACTGGCTATCTGGGCACAGACATGGCAAACTGGGCAGATGATCTTTTCCGCTCAGACGAGGTCTATCTGGTCAACTTCATCGGCGGGGTAGCCAAGGTGGGCAAGCGTGTCACCCTCTCTGACTCAAAGTCCAAGCGCGACAACCTGCGCGACAGCGTGCCACGCTTCACCTTCAGCTACACCTACGCCCAGCGCCAGCACAACGTGCTTGACCTGCAGCGAGCCGGCCGTATCTTCGACAACACTTTTGATAACACCTTCAACTGATGAGACGCACAGCTTACCACCTCACAGAGGTGCTGCGCCTCCTGGCCAAGGCAGAGAGAGACCGCTCTACAATCAATTTGAAGGCGTGGACATCAGACGGCAAGACCGTCGACTATACAGGATGGCTGGTCAGGGGCAGCAGCTGGCGTGGCGGTTTCCATCGTCTCGTCAACCCGGCAAATGCCGAGGTTCGCACCGTTCCGGACATCTACATTCACCAGTTCCTGGGCTTACCAGTATATTTATGACATGAAACAGAAAAAATATCAGCTTCAGCAAGTAGGAACCAGCGGTTCCTACAGTCGCTACGCTCTCGTGGCAGAGGGCGTGAGCAGGGTAACAGACTCCACCACCATCGAGCAGCAGTATGGGAAGGATACCAGTTTCCTGGGTTCCGGAGAGGTGGGCGATGCCACTACAGGCATCCTGGAGACTTCAGACGGCAAACTCTTCGAGTATGTGAACTATGGCGATGACAACGACATGCCATACACCCTGCAGCAGTTGCTGCGCCGCAACATGGTGGCACAGCGAGCTATGGCTTTCAACGTCCAGTGCTGCTACGGCCAGGGCGTGCGCTTCATGGACCGTGAGACCAAGCAGGACACTACCGACAGCGAGATACGCGACTTCTGCCTGAAGAACTCCATCCACGAGGTTTTCATGCAGCAGGCAACCGATATGAAATTCTTCTTCTGGTCGGTAGAGGTCATCATCCTGAGCCGTGACCACTCCAAGATAGTCAACATCCGCCACAAGGACGTTTCCTACTGCCGCCTGGAGGTACCAAATGACAAGGGGCGCATAGAGCATGTCTTCTTCGGCGACTTCCGCAACGTCATGTCGCCTGTCCACACCGAAGTCATTCCGCTCCTCGACTTCTACGACCCGCTGGGCGACCTCATGGCGCGCATGGGCAAGGCACCCGACCCATACACAGGCATCACGGGCAAGGCACCCGAGATGGGCAAAGACTGCAAGTTTGCCATCATCTCACGCATCCCGACACCCGGACTGCAGTACTATCCGATACCATACTATGCCAGCATCTTCGACGATGCCTGGTACGACATCTACCGTCTCATCGGTATCGGCAAGCGCTACATGATCAAGAACACGTCCGCTCCACGCATCCAGATAGAGGTGCACCGCGACTACTGGGAAGAGCTCTGCAACAACGAGGACATCATCGACCCGGATAAGCGCAAGAAGCGCATCCTGCAGGAGAAGGACAACATCATCAACTTCGTGTGCGGACCGGAAAATGCAGGCAAGGCGCTCATCACGGGCTATTACTTCGACCCCAACGGCAAGGAGCAGCGCATGGTGCGCATCATCAACCTCTCCGAGGGCAGCAAGAAGGAGGGTGGCGACTGGGCTGACGACATGAGCGAGGCATCCAACGCTCTCTGCTTCTCGCTGGGCGTGCATCCAAACCTCATCGGAGCCACACCGGGCAAGAGCCAGATGAACAATTCCGGCTCAGACAAGCGAGAGCTCTTCATCCTCAAGCAGTCGCTCGAGAAGGCTTGCCACGACATCATGTGCAAGCCTTACCACGTCATCTCCCACTACAATGGCTATGCCGACCGAGGAGTGACCGTAGACGTGCCGATGATAGAACTCACGACACTAGACAAAAATAAGGACCAACAGACATCAATAGTTTCAAACAATGGCAAAAATGAAGATTCAAATCAGCAAGGATGACTTCGAGCAGAGCATCCTTGCAGCCACCAGTTCGCATTCTGAGGTGTTCGAGTCGGTGGAACCGCATTTTAAGGAGTCCTATCTGCGGCTCAGCCAGCAGATACTGGGCGAGGTAGGAGAGGCGGCACTGGAGACCAGCGACGACCTGCGTGAAGCAGTCATCAAGGCGGTGTGCCTCGATGCCTTCCTCGGCGTAGTCAGACACCTCGACCTCGTGCTTACGCCTACAGGCTTTGGCGTTGTGGCCAACAACGAGGTCACTCCAGCCAGTTCCTCCAGAGTAGAGGCACTCATAGAGCAATGCCGCATAGCCCTCATCGTGGCTCAAGACACAGTCATGTCTCATCTCACCGTAGTGTCAGGATGGGGAAGCACCCTCCAGGCTCAGCAGGGCATACAGACGGTTGTGTGGAGCATGGAGGGCTATTGCTATCTCACGAGACAGACCAGCATGACCTCCAAGGACTGGATGTCCAAGCTGGCAGCCATGCAGGAGGCAGACGCCACCCTTCGCAAGCTGGTGTCAGACGAACAGATGGATGACATCATGTGTCTGGTCAGAGGTGTGAGAGAGGGCAATGAGTTTGAAGGCTGCGTGCGCCTCATGCTGAGCCGCAGCCTGATCATGTTGGCCAACGACATGCTGTCGGCATACTCCAACGAGCGTGCGAGACTGCTCAGATACTTCGATGCACATCTCGATAACTTCCCAATATATGCGGATTCATCGGCATATAAGGCTAACCATTTCAAAGAGTTCAACAATGAAAAATCAAAACCTGCCTTCGTTTTCAACGCATAAAGATGGTACACAAGAGTTCAATTTCAAGGCGCCGTCATCGTGGGCGGAACTTTCAGAGGATCAGTTGCGCTATGTCCTTAGCATCATGTCGACGTTCCAGGATCATACCGTTGTCAAATGCTACCTTCTCGCAAGGTTCTGCGGTCTTACCGTACATAAGTACACCCGAACCGGGTGGAAATGCAGCGTTAAATGCGATGAAAGCGGTGAAAATGGCGATGCTAAGACTGGGAAAGTGCGCGAGAGAGTCCTGTATATCAGCGCTGCAGAAATCCTCTCCCTGCTCAAAAACTTCGATTTCATAGACTCCTTTACGGACTTTCGGCCTCTACAGGTCGCAAGTGACCTTCAGCTGCAGGCAGTAAACAGCCTGCTTCACGAAATCAGCTTCTACGATTACCTCAATATCGAGAAGAACTACCAGCTGTTCATGCTCAAGCAGGAGGACAGATTCCTGCTGAAGATGGCGCATCTCATGTACAGGACAGCAGGCGGTTCTTCCGATGAAACCGCCAATTTTGAACCTTTTGAGCTCCTCGGAGTCTTCATGTGGTTCTCGAGCGTCAAGGAGTATTTCGCCGCCAACTTCCCTCACTTCTTCAGACCTGCGAAAGAGGGTGGCGAACTGCGCCGTGAGGACATCCTGCCAGCCATGCAGGCGCAGATCAGGGCACTTACCGATGGTGATGTGACCAAACTGCAGGCAGTCTATAATACAGACTGCTGGGCTGCACTTACAGAGCTGGACAACAAGGCTCGGGAGGCAGAGGAGTTTAGGAAGCGCAACAGACAAAATAGTTAAAAAAAACAGCACATGACAGAGAAAATCTTCGATTCCATCGCCTATTTCAAGCAGCTGGCTGCCGAGTGCAGAACCTGCAGGGATTATAATTTTGTCGCAACAGAGTGTTCCGGACCAGATTCCATCCAGGGAGTCATGCAGCAGTTCCGCAAGGCATCCAACTTCATCATGGTCTCAGATACCGTTGATAGCAACACCCATTCCATTGGAGAGGGTTTCTTCGACCGCAACGTCTATACCGTCTGGATCCTGGCAGGGTACCGGCGCGATGACATGGCAGACCGAGAGGCGAAACTGAATATCTGCAGATATATCTTCCGACAGTTCCTCAGTCGCATGCTATACGACAAGAGCCGTGAGGCATACGACGGGCAGATGGAGTTCCTGGACCTCACGCAGGTATATTCGAGCGAGCTGGGCAGATGGTCCATGAATGGCGTCACAGGACTCTACTTCATGGTCACATCAGACGAACCTATCGACATACAGTATGACGAGAGCCTATGGCAGACGCAGCAGTAGATGATCTCCTCAGATATGAGCGAGGCTGGACTAACGCCATGGGCGACTACTGGAGAGAGCGCATGGAGCGGCTTCGTACCATCGATACCGGCCGCCTCTACGCTTCCATCAAGGCGCACCTGGAGCAGGGCTCTGTGACAACCATTGAGCACAACTTCCTGCAGTACGGTATCTATGTAGCTGCAGGAGTAGGACCGGCACATGAGTGGTACAAGTGGACCGAGGCACAGGGAGGCGAGAAAGTCCACCGCATCAACAACGGCGACCTCAAATTCCTGGGCGATGAATACCGCCGAGACAACAATCTCGAGAAACCGAAGAAAGTAGGCCCAGCCTGGGGCGGTCGCATCGCCGGTGGCGAACCTAAAGGCTGCCGTGACTGGTTCTCAAAGAAGTACTACTCATCTGTCATGAAGCTCAACGAGCATGAGGCTAGCTTCTACGGCGACCGGTACAATGGTCTGATGGCATCAGCCCTAACCGAAATCTTCAGGGGCATCGGAGCAGCACGCAACCTCTAGGGAGCGTATTTTTACCGAAAGCATCGGCATATTATCTTTGCAAACAAAAAGTAAAATGGCATACAAATTAGACAAGAGTGCACTTCAGACCCTTTTCGAGGGCATCAGAGACGAGCGTCGCCTGCAGGCCAACACGGCAAACCGCATCGGCAACGCTTTCCTCTCGCTGCTGCATTTCTGTGCTGACGAAACCTCCGAAGCCTTTCTCAGCCGCAAGCATGACGATGCAGCCGAGGGCATGATTATCTTCCTGCGTGGACTCATTTCCGAGCAGATGGCGCAGTTCAAGGAGGGTGCACAGTTCGGTGACTTCGTCTCCGGACTGTAACAACGGCAAGGGCGCGCAGGTTGATGCCAATGGCAATGCAGAGGTTGAGAGCATCACCGTCCGCACATACATGCGGGTCATGGAGCTGATTGTCAACCGCCTGTCAGCGCAGGAGGGTGACACTTTCTTCACAGAGAGCGACACCATCGAGAGCGTTGACAGCCTGGGCGATGATTGCTATGGCTTACACCTCCGCTCCAAGTATAGTGGATACTTCACAGCTCAGCATGTGGGCAACGTCATCAAGGGAGTGGTCAACAACATCGCCTCGGCAGCCAATTCTGGCACCTCGGCTGATTACTACACCTCATGGATGAGAGTCAACAGCGTCAACGCGGTTAAGAATTACATCGAGGTCACCCTCTATCCTGATGCCGAAGTTCCGGCAGGAAAGAACTTTCCGCCATGTGAGCTCATGAACATCGCCCGTTATGGCAACCAGACCGATGAAAAGCTGCAGAGCTGCTTCTACATCTCCAGTTCCGAGGGGCGCATCGTCAAGCTGACGGGCGTCACCAAGCCGATACTAGAGAATTACAACTACGGCATGGTCTTCGGCGACATGCCTGAATTCGTCAAGTCGCTCGACCTTCCCATCGTCAAGGGCAGGGATTATCTCTATGCAGCCGGCATCATCACCCAGGATATCATACAGATTGACTATCAAGGCAAACCGATAGTCGATTATATAGACCGGGGACCATGGTCAGAGGCGGCAGAATATTTCTGCTCAGCTCTCAATCCGGAAACCGGTAAATACGAGACCTCCGACGTTTGGTATACAGGGTGCAAGTGGCGATGCCAGAAGACCGGTACCCATACCGCACCAAGATGGAACAATACCGACTGGGCGATGATAGAGGGAAATCCTGCCTTTACCATTGACTTTCTGGAAGACGAGACTATCTACGATTTTGACAACTTCCGAGCTCCGCTGACTGTCGTTGCTACGCTCTACGGCCAGGATATTACCTCGGATATCCTCGACAGCGACGTAGCCTGGACCAGATACACCGAGAACAAGGCCGGTGAACAGAGAGTAACCAGCGACAACATTTGGGCACTCGAAGTCGGTTCCAAGGCGGGCAAGGCTATCGTCCTGACCCAGTCAGACCTCTCCGTCGACAGCGAGGGGGTTCCGGCCAAAATCAGGTTCACGGCAACAGTTACACTTCGTGATGGTCTGGGCGATGAGGTCGCCCAAGATTCCATCACACTGGAATGTGTTTAATAACATATAAGATGAAATACAAAAGATTAGACTTCAAGTACACGCCTCTGCAGGTACACTACTCCAAGTCCGTATCAGGCAGCGTTCCGCTCGAACAGACCTATGATGCTGATCAGGATGAGTATTCTCCTGATTACAGGCTGACACCATGCGCCTTGCAGCCGGTCATCAGCATCATTGACCGAGATGGCATACTCCCGAGCGGTCGTGTCAACAGCGAGCTGACAGATATCGCCTGGTACAGAGTAGAAAATGGTGTGGAGGGCAATGCGCTGGTTACGACACCCCAAAAGCATGTCATCACATCGTCCGGCGATAATGCTGGAAAATTGCTCTGGTATATCAACGCAGCACCGCAGAAGCCGATACTACTCAGATTCAAGGCCAAGTACCTGGACACCCGAACCAACCAGGTTCGCAATATTACGATGGACTACTCCATCAACTGCAAGAATGCGACCCTCTACAAGCCGACGCTGCTGCTTTCGAGTGGTGACCGATACTATAATCCGCTTCGTGATACAGACAAGCAGGTCATCAATGCATCTCTGCGCATCGGATCAGAGGAGTGCGCTAAGGAGAAGAGGCTGTTCATCTGGGAGATTCTCCGTGATAGAGGTCAGTTCTCTGCCATTACAGCAGATGACCTCGAAATCAAAGTTTCTGCAGATGGCACATCGGTTACTCTAGACCGCTCGCTCATGGGCAAGCGCATCTGCATCAGATGCAGGGCTAAATTCTCGGCAGATGGCAATCCGGCAAGCGTAGATCTGAGTGATGCTACACCGAACAGAATTGTCAATATCGTCCGCAGGATACCATTCTACGATTACGATATCCTCGACACGGTCGACGAGGTTCTGCCCGACACGAAGGTAGTAAACCCAGCGGCAACCATCTCTGACAATGTCGGAGAAATTGCGAACCCGACCAGAGAACTGCAGGTCCTCTGGTGGATGGCACCGAATAACTCGATACACTTTGAGAACGCAGTCCTTGTCGGACATGGCATGTCTCCGAGAGTACCTACAGATCTGCTGGATCCGAACAGGGGAGCTATCCTTGCTTTGGAAGTCAAAGACCTCGATCCTTTAGCTCTGGCTATGGATTCCGACGGCAAGGTCTTCGTGGACGCAGATGGCAATCCGTTCATTTTTCACTAATCATCATTTATAATATAGTATATGGAAAGATACATCAAGGCAAATCGCAAGGTCGTGGAGTTGCTTCAGCTGACCGAGGACAGAACTGAGCTGCAGGATGGCAATTTCATTCTCTGGTGTCAGGATATCCTACAGCTTGGGGAACCTATCGAGTTCGAGGAGACGCTGTCCAGAATAGGCGCTATCGCTATGGATGGCAAGACCGCCTGCATGGAGCAGGAAGGCAAAGTGTGCAACAAGCTGCCTGTAGCTACAGACAGCAGATTCATCATGACAGAGCAGAGAGAGGAGGCAGAAAATGAGTAGCGCAAGTAAGTCGACAACCATCAACTTCATACCAAAGATGGGTACATTTACTCCGTCAATCCAGTCGCCTGACGGAGATATCTACCAGGAGTACCAGAGAAATGGGGATGTCGTGACTGTCTATCCGGATTTCTCGCAGACGCAGCCGAAGCTGTACTTCGTTGTCATCTCATCGAGAACAGCAGAAGGCATCAGTACACCAACCTCCATGAAGTACTTCTTCAATGATACGGAGATTCCTTTCAATTCTGCAGGCAAGTCTACAGGACTGTTTGACGGTCTCTTTGAGATTATCAGACCAAGTGCTTCGCAATTATATTGGGGACTGAAAATCTGCAACAACCTGGTTAAGGCTTCCAATTATAGCGGCATTACAATCAGGATGGTCGGTACCATCACAGAGCGTTCTGGGCAGCAGGAGGCTACAGATGAGATTCAGGCTAGCTACGATATCTCCGTTGGCCCTTACACAGGAGTCGCCTATCGTGTGACCATTAAGGCTCCGGCTAATGATACGCACAACTTCGTTCTGGGTAGCAAGAATGACAGCTGCCAGCTCGAAGCCAAAGTCACGCAGGGAAACGAAATCCTGACAACAGGACTATATTACAAGTGGTACCGAGCAGTCAATAGCATCACAGGTTGGGAGCAGATTGCAGGAGCCAGTGCCAAGATCCTCACAGTCAAGGCATCAGATGTGGATTGCACGAGGGAGTTCATGGTGGAAGTGTACAACGACAAGGCCATGGGCAAGGATAATATGCTGGGTTTCGACTTCCAGACTGTCATCGATGCATCGGATCCGTATGACATCGAGCCCAACCCGACACCGGCTGATGAGTCTATCAGCGAGGACGAGTCAGGCAATGGTACTGTGACCTATACTCCGAGACTGATTGTCAGGGGAAAGTCTGAGGCTATCGATAGCAAGTTCTATTTCACGCTGAAGTCAGGTTCCGGTGTTGTGCTCAATACCGAGGCGGCACGCAAGCCTACTGTCCAGCTGAGTTCATTTGCTGTGACCAGGGCAGACTGCGAGCATGCCGGTTACAGCAGCGTGGCATTAACGATTCAATCAGTCAAGTAGTCTATGACAGTAATTACAAGAACTATTAATTTTATTCGCAAGGCTGTCAAGGGTGAGAAGGGCAGCGTCCTTCGAGGTCCGCAGCTGTGGAATACCTGCAGCAATGGATACAGATTCGAAGCGGGTGGAGAAAGTGAAGAGTGGAAGGATGTTGTCTTCTATAATGGCAATACCTATTCCTGCATCAAGACGCACGTCAAGACTGCAGATAATTATCCGGGATCTGCAGCCGATCTGAACAACCATTATTGGCGACTGGGTCAGTCTATCGAACTCATCATAGCCCACATCATCCTCACCCAATACCAGATGGTGGAGAACCTGGGTGTCCG
>OAUS01001291.1_pt1 | contig 12972 bp, 7 predicted proteins | sample 1516801 | NCBI WGS metagenome assembly OAUS01 (sample SAMEA2580001, study PRJEB22360) | human gut metagenome | biome: human gut; feature: human-associated habitat; material: faeces | place: Denmark | collected 2008/2010
TACTAACATTGTTCTCATTGTCTTTTGTTATTTATCGGGGACAAATATAGACACTTTGTTTGAAACAACAAACAAAATCTTACTTTTTTTCTTTTTCCTCTTCATTTTTCTGATATAGAACAATTTTCTGCCTGATCTGTTCTTATAAATATTGAATATTTAAACGAAAAACAATTATGAAACAGAGAAAAGTCTTAGTAGGTATTGCTATTGCCATTTTTATTATATTATTGCTTTATTGGTTATTGGTAGCTGAAGATATGAAACCTTGGCTGTCCGCTATGGTTCCTTCAGCCTTGCAACAATTCATTGCCTGATCCCGACAGGTTTCAGATAATTGGCGTATATTTGCAAGGTTAGTAACTAATAACCAAAATAACAACAATAGACAGATATGGAAAATTTTATCTTTCAGAATCCCGTAAAGCTGATTATGGGGCATGGAATGATTGCCCGGTTGAGCAAAGAAATACCATCCGACAAACGTATCATGATAACTTTTGGCGGAGGCAGCGTGAAAAAGAATGGTGTGTATGATCAGGTAAAAGAAGCGCTTAAAGACCATTTTACAATAGAGTTTTGGGGCATCGAGCCTAATCCGGCCATCGAAACGCTTCGCAAGGCGATTGCTTTGGGCAAGGAGCAGAAAGTCGATTATCTATTGGCTGTAGGCGGTGGTTCTGTGATTGATGGTACGAAATTGATTTCCGCAGGTTTGTTATATGACGGTGATGCATGGGATTTGGTACTTGCCGGACGTCCGGTTACCAAGACTGTGCCGCTTTCTACCGTATTGACACTTCCTGCCACAGGTTCGGAAATGAATAACGGAGCTGTCATCTCCCGTCACGAAACTAAGGAAAAATATCCTTTTTATTCCAATTTCCCATTGTTCTCTATTCTTGATCCGGAAGTAACCTTTACTCTACCTCCTCATCAGGTGGCGTGCGGATTGGCGGATACATTCGTTCATGTGATGGAACAATACATGACAGTTGCCGGACAAAGCCGTGTGATGGACCGTTGGGCGGAAGGTATCCTGCAAACTCTGGTAGAAATAGCTCCAAAGATTCGTGAGAACCAGCATGATTATCAGCTTATGGCAGATTTCATGCTTTCTGCAACAATGGCATTGAATGGCTTCATTGCAATGGGAGTGTCTCAGGACTGGGCGACTCACATGATCGGTCATGAAATCACTGCATTGCATGGACTGACACATGGGCATACGCTGGTGATTATTCTCCCGGCAACTTTACGTGTCCTTCGGGAAGCGAAAGGAGACAAGTTGGTGCAATACGGTGAAAGAGTATGGGGAATTACTTCCGGAACGAAAGAAGAACGCATTGATGAAGCAATTGATCGTACTGAAGAGTTTTTCCGTTCATTGGGCTTGACTACTCGTCTGCATGAAGAAAATATCGGTGAAGAAACCGTTTTGGAAATTGAACGCCGGTTTAATGAACGTGGTGCCAAGTATGGAGAAAATGAGAATGTGACAGGAGCCGTTGCCCGTAAAATATTGGAGGCTGCCCTCTGATCGCTTCTTTTGACACTGTTTTGAACTAAATAATAGTCGGTTCTATCTTTCATTCTCCTCCTTCCCGAAGGAGGAGAATGGAGTTACTATTGTGTACTACTGTTTAGTTCATTCCTAAACAGAAAGGAGTAAAACTGTACAAGTATGAATTAGTGTGTACAGCCATTTACAGTTAATTATTTGATTTTTGGGTTATCGGAAGTCTGAGCCAAAAGCACGAACCTTCTCCTTCTTTAGAATCTGCTCCGATAGTGCCGCCTAAGCGCTCTACGATCACCCGGCAGATAGCCAGACTGAGTCCCGTACCTTTTGCGAATGTATTCAGCTTGACGAAACGTTCGAATACCTCGTTTATTTTATCCTCCGGAATCCCAATGCCCGTGTCTTTTACATAGAAGTAGATTTCATCTTTTGCTTCGTCAATCCGATATCCCATTTGGATGGAACCTTTCGGAGTGAACTTCATCGCATTGTTTGTGAAGTTGATGATTACTTGCGAAAGACGTACGCGGTCTGTGTTGAGAATACATTCTTCCGCTTTCTCCGTGAAGGTGATCGCCACGTCGGGAGAAGTGTTTTTCTCTTGCATTTGCCTGCAAATACCTTCCATCAGATCATTGATATCGGTAGGGGCGAGGCTAAATTCCATCGTTCCGGCTTCGATTTTGGAAAGATCGAGAATATCATCTATCAATTGCAGTAACAACTCATTGTTACTGGACACTATCTTCATGTATTCCTGTTTCTCTTCCTCTTCACCCGTTTGGCAAATCATGTCAGAGAATCCAATAATCGCATTCAACGGAGTACGTATCTCGTGACTCATGTTGGCAAGGAAAGCTGATTTCAGACGGTTTGATTCTTCTGCTTTTTCTTTTGCTTCCTGTAGCATCTTGTCCATTTTCACCTTTTCGGTGATGTCTTCGAAGCGCAACAGACCGCCGATGATTTCTATTCCTTCATTATCATAAACCGGAGTAGCTGTCACTTCAAAGTCTACCTGATCTATCTGGATAGTATGGCGTATGATTTTTCCTTGTTCAATCGCTTTCTGAAAGGCGCATTGTTCGCATGGAGTATCCCGGAGTGCACTTGTTTTGTAGCAGATTTGTCCCGGTGTATAATGCCTTCCTTTCACGAGGCTGGCAATTTGCGTCGTTTCTTCCCATTGTACCAGATAGTTTTTGTCGATATAAATGAGCCCGAAGTTGACGCTCTTCAAAGCTAGCTTTTGTTTGTTCAGCGCTTTTTCCAGTTCTTCTTTGGCGGCAATCAGTTCTCGTTCGTAAGTCTTTAGCCGGGTGATGTCCCATCGGGTCACTAACAGCCATTTTTTCTTTTCCTTCCATTTGATAATCGATTTTACGGCAATTGTATCATGTACTGCTCCGTCCACTGTGCTGTAGCTTTCTTCTGCCCGGTATATCTTGTCTGCCTGCACAAGTGATTCATCCACATCACGGTATTTTCTGCCCCGTTCTTCTCCATAGATTTCGTAGTCTGTGCATCCTATTGCTTCTTCCCGCTTAATGCCGGATTGCAGTTCGGATTCTTTGTTCCAGTAATAGTATCGGAAACTATTCTGGATATCTTTTACCATAATAGGGAAAGGGAGGTTATCGAGTATATCGAATAAAGAATGATAGTAATCCTGTTCTTTTCCTATATTCTTTTTAAGTTGTCGTAGTCTGTATAATAAAAAGCAGATGATCAGGAGTAAAAAGCCTATTAGTAAATAATAATAACTCCAATGCTGGTCTGTAATCCATATAACGGATAGTATATTGTTTGCCATAATTTATGTTTGTACTAAATCTGTGGTAAATATATGCATTTTTTGTAATTCACAAAGGAAATTTCTGAAATATATTGTTTATCAGCCTTATAAAACTCTTCTGAAAAGAATACCTTTACTGATTAGTAGAACTTTGGTGCCTTCTATTTCCGGTTCGGTTTTAAAATGTTTTTGATGGAACGTATTTTCGTAAAGAGTAAGAATGTATTAAAATATTAAATGATGTCCCATGAACCAAAAACAATTCTAATTTGTTTTTATAACGGCAAAGTATTTTTTAATTCTGCTCCTCCAAAATAAATCATTTTATTTTTAGCTTATGTTGATAACCATTATCATTCTCGTTCTTTCGGCTATCTTTTTTGTAAACGGTAAGATACGTTCGGATCTTGTGGCACTATGTGCGTTAGTAGCTTTGCTTATCTTTCAGATATTAACACCCGACGAAGCCCTTTCCGGTTTCTCCAATTCGGTAGTCATTATGATGATCGGATTGTTTGTCGTGGGCGGAGCTATTTTTTCGACAGGACTGGCAAAAATGATAAGTTCGCGTATCCTTAAACTTGCTGGAAACAGTGAAATTCGCCTGTTCTTCCTTGTTATGTTGGTCACTTCCGCTATCGGTGCGTTTGTCAGTAATACCGGAACGGTGGCACTGATGCTTCCCATTGTGGTCAGTCTGGCGATGAGCGCCAAAATGAATCCGAGTCGGTTGCTGATGCCGTTGGCCTTTGCCAGTAGTATGGGAGGTATGATGACGCTGATTGGTACACCGCCCAACCTTGTCATACAAAACACATTGACTTCCGCAGGCTTCGAACCGCTTTCTTTCTTTACTTTCCTGCCTGTAGGTTTGGTGAGTGTGGCTGTCGGTACGCTGGTTCTGATGCCGCTTAGTAAGTGGTTTCTTTCTAAAAAAGGGCAGAAAGATGATAACAGCCGTTCGGGTAAGTCGCTGAAACAGTTGGTGAATGAATATGGTCTTTCCAGTAATCTGTTCCGTATGCAGGTGATTAAAGACTCCCGCCTTTTGGGAAAGACCATCCTCGATCTGGATATTCGTCGTAAATATGGACTTAATATTATGGAAGTCCGTCGTGGAGATGCTTCGCAGCACCGTTTTCTGAAGACTATTACTCAGAAACTTGCCGAACCGGATACTATGCTGGAAGCGGAAGATATTCTGTATGTGACGGGAGAATTTGATAAAGTGCAGCAATTTGCCGAAGATTATCTGCTGGATATATTGGATGATCATGCTACGGAAGAGACGAAAAGCACTACTAATTCGCTTGATTTTTATGATATCGGTATTGCCGAAATTGTATTGATGCCTGCTTCCAATCTAGTCAATCAGACCATTAAAGAGTCCGGATTCCGTGATAAGTTTAATGTGAATGTATTAGGTATCCGTCGTAAAAAGGAATATCTGTTGCAGGATTTGGGAAATGAGCGGATTCATAGTGGTGATGTGCTTTTAGTGCAGGGAACTTGGAGTAATATTGCCCGGCTTAGTAAGGAAGATTCGGATTGGGTAGTGTTGGGACAGCCTTTGGCAGAAGCGGCTAAAGTAACTTTGGACTATAAAGCACCTGTTGCTGCTGCTATCATGGTATTGATGGTAGCAATGATGGTATTCGATTTTATTCCGGTTGCACCTGTTACGGCCGTTATGATAGCAGGTATCCTGATGGTTTTGACGGGATGTTTCCGTAATGTGGAAGCAGCTTACAAAACAATCAACTGGGAAAGTATTGTATTGATTGCGGCTATGCTTCCTATGTCTTTGGCATTAGAGAAAACAGGCGCTTCGGAGTACATCTCCAATACTTTGGTAAGTGGGCTTGGATCTTACGGACCGATAGCATTGATGGCTGGTATTTATTTTACGACATCATTGATGACTATGTTTATCAGTAATACCGCTACTGCTGTCTTGCTTGCACCGATTGCTTTGCAAAGTGCTATGCAGATCGGAGTTAGTCCGGTTCCTTTCCTGTTTGCCGTGACGGTGGGTGCAAGTATGTGTTTCGCTTCTCCGTTCTCTACACCGCCTAATGCGCTGGTGATGCCTGCCGGACAATATACTTTTATGGATTATGTAAAAGTAGGATTACCGTTGCAGATTATCATGGGAATTGTGATGATATTGGTGCTGCCTCTGATTTTCCCATTCTGACAGATAGAAGGGAATTAGTATAACGTTTTAGCAACTGCCTTGTAGTCTGATATCAGATTACAGGGCAGTTGTTATTATATCAATAGATGATTGCTTTTATCATAATGTTCGGTGATAAGTCTTTCTTCTGTCATTTGTTTGTAGAAAGATCCGATTTGCTTTCCTGCCTGTTTTTTAATAATCTTCTGTTAGCTTGGAAAGGTGGTTGAATTATCGCAAATATACGGTTGATTTGCATGAAATGACCGTATGATTCGGTGAAAAACACCGTATTGTTTGTGAAAAAGATGCGGATGAAGTAACCAAAAGATGCAGATGGTGTCACTAAAAGGTAGGTATGATGTAAGTAAACCATTGCTATAGTGTCATTATACCGATAAAACTGTCTTTATTTAATACTTTTGACCTTCTCTGTTTTCTATTTCGCTCTTTGGAAAGTTTAGATGGCTAATGTTGAAAATAAACAGAACTGATGAAAATATAATCATGTAGATATATAAGTAGAGTATAATATATTAATAAGTGCTGAATTGGATGTAAATGCTGATTTTTTGATATATGCTAGTTGCCCAACAATCGCGAAAAAATATCAATAGTAGTATGACCGGCTAAAGAAGCCCTTCTTGATGCATTACGAATTACAAACTGTCAAAAACATACTTATCTTTCAGAATGTCATTTTATACATGAAGAAAGATGGAATTTATAGAAAAAGGCTCCTGATGCAAATGACTTATCATTCGGAGCCTTTTATCTATTTATTGAACCTTTGGTGCGACAGGTGTATTCATCTTCTGAGTGTACAGGCTGTCGATAATTCCGTCGGACAGTCCGATGGTAGGTACAATGATTCCGGTAGCTTTCACATTCATAGCTACTTCCAGAAATATCTCCGCAGCCGGAACGATGACATCAGCCCGATCAGGTTTTAGCTTATACTGTTTGATACGTTGCTCGGCAGGAAGAGCTTGCAATGCTTCGTAAATTTCACGTAGCGATTCGACGGGTAGGAGAGAAGCCTTTTTGTCTTTCTTGTCTGCCAGACGGAAAAGCTTATTGATGTTTCCTCCCGAACCGATGATGCTGGTAGGCGCGTATTCCGCGGCAAGCCCTATGAGGTCGGTGCGTAAAGCCTCTTTTTCTTCTTCTTTCACCATGCCGCTGAGCATGCGAACCGTTCCGATATTGTATGAACGGGAATTTTTCAGTTCTCCGTTACTGATCAGATTAATCTCGGTGCTGCCACCGCCGACATCTACATACAGGTAGTTTTGTCCGGAAGCAAAAAGTTGCTCGATATGGTTGTCATATACAATGTGTGCTTCTTCTTGTCCGTCGATGATATCTACGCGGATACCAGTTTTCCTGGCTATTTGTCGGGCGATGTCCTTTCCGTTGCGTGCGTCACGCATGGCGGACGTAGCACAGGCACGGTAATCTACTACGTCATATATCTTCATCAACTGTTTGTAGGCTTTCATCAGCCGGATCAGTTTCTTTTCTTTTTCAGCAGAAATAACTCCCATGGTAAAAGCATCTTCTCCCAGTCGTAAGGGAATGCGGATGAGTTGTACCTTGCTCATTAATTCGGGAGCGTTTTCTTCGTTTACGCATTTTATCAATAGCCGCACGGCATTCGAACCTATGTCGATAGCTGCATAATTAACTTTCTTCATACTTATCATAATGTATTCTTGTATTTTCTATATAATTCTTCTTGCGAACGGAAAACGACAGTGGCTGTCTCTGCTTCGGCAAGGGCAGGAGTGAAGTCTTTGCAGAGTGTGGAAGGTCGGTTTTCCCAAGGTCGGTTTTCTCCGGTCCCGTCTACGATACGTCCTTTGGCCGTATCCCGATATCCGTAGCAGACAATTCGTTTTAAGTCTGCCTGTATTTCTTTGTCGTACACCGGAGCCAGTACTTCGATCCGGTTATCAAGGTTGCGGGGCATCCAGTCGGCAGAACCGATATAATATTTTTCTTCTCCGCCATTGGCAAAGATAAAGATACGGGAGTGTTCAAGATATCGGTCGATAATACCGTTGATATGGATATTTTCACTGATACCTGCGATGCCTGTCACCAGCGAACAGTTGCCGCGTACTACCAGTTCCACTTGAACTCCGGCCGTCGAGGCTTCGTAGAGTTTTTCTATAAGCGCACGGTCGGTAATATGGTTTACTTTTGCCAGAATATAGGCTTCTTTCCCTTGTTCCTTGTTCTTTATTTCCTTGCTGATGAGAGCAATCAGACGTTTGCGCATATCGTTGGGTGAAACCAGTAATTCTTTGAAATTGACGGGAGTGTATGGTTTCTCAATAAAGTCGAAAACGGCATTCACTTCTCGTACCAGCGGACGATGGGCGGTCATGATGGTATAATCGGTATACATACGTGCGTTTCCTTCATGAAAGTTTCCTGTGCTGATGCAGGCAATGTCTCCGTGACGGGTACCGATATGTACCAGTTTGGAATGAATCTTCAGTCCCTCCACTCCGAAGATAACGTGGATGCCTGCGTCCTGCATTCTTTTGCTCCAGTTGATGTTGGATGCTTCGTCGAAACGTGCCAGTAGTTCGATGACCACCGTTACTTTCTTCCCGTTTTTGGCTGCGCAGATCAGTGCTTTGATCACTTTTGATTCTTTAGCGAGCCGGTAAAGTGTCATCTTGATACTTTTTACTTCTTTGCTGATGGCTGCTTCACGAAGTACGCGGATGAAAGTATCGAAGCTATGGAATGGATAATGCAGGGAGCGGTCCTTCTGACGAATCAATGTGAGCAGGCTTTCTTTGCCGTTTAGTTCGGGCTTGAAAACCGGTTCCCAGACGGGATACTTTAAGTCGTAGCGACCGCACACCGGAAATTTCATCAAGTCTTTGAAGTTATGATAGCGTCCTCCTGCCACACGGGTGTCGTTTTTATCCACATTCAGCCGGTCAACTAATCTTTTCAGTAAATCTTTGGGAATCTGTTCGTCATAAACGAATCGAATCGGTTCTCCTCTCTTCCGGCTTTTCACTCCTTTTGAAATCTTCTGAAGTACGCCTGTCCGCAGGTCGCTGTCTATCTCCATTTCCGCGTCTTTGGTGAATTTAAAGGTATATGCCTCGTAATCCGTATATTTCATGCCGACAAAAATCAACGGCAGACAATAGCGGATCACATCATCGAGAAACATCAGATATGTTTTCCCCTCCGAGTCCGGCAATTGGATAAAACGACCGTATTCTTCGGTGGGCAATTCGATCACTGCATAATCTTTCTCTTTTATTTTTCCTGTTTCGTCTTTACGAAGCAGGCGGATAGCGAGATAAATATCTTCGTCAGTCTGGTCGTCCAGCGGTCGGGCTCCGTTGAGGAAAAGAGGGGTGGTGGAGCCATTCAGTTTATTGCGATAGAAGGAGGTGATAAATGTCTTTTGGTCATCCGTCATTTCGGTGTCTTTGATGACGCAGATGTTTTCCTTCTTCAGTTCTTCCATGATGGAAGCGAAAGTTTCTTCAAATTGTTCGTAGAAGCGGTTGTGTAGTTTGCTTATCTGCTTCAGTGTGCGTGTAGCCGTTTCTTGTTCTTTCTGTATGTTTTTATCTGCATATTCGATGATCCGGTTCAGCGTAGCTACGCGGACGCGGAAAAACTCATCCAGATTATTGGAATAGATGCCAAGAAAAGTCAGGCGTTCCAGAAGAGGTACTTCCGGACGGGCAGCTTCGAGCAGGATACGCTGATTGAAGTACATCCAGCTGATGTCACGTTCTACATAAGGGCACTTCTTTTTTGTTTCGCTTGATTTCATGATGAAAAACCTGTTTATTAATTTTCTGCAAAATTATCTAAGTGAGGTGTAATGGCTATAACGATTTTGTTACGAACTTATTACAATCTACGTTTGTTATTTTTATATGTGAATAGAAACACTTATATTCGCAAAAGTATTGAAATGGACTTCGTTAAAAAATATAGAATATATGAAAACAATGAATTACTCTCTGATTCGCATTTTGTTTGCGCTTGTCATAGGTCTGGTGTTGGTACTTTGGCCGAATACAGCAGCTAGTTATATTGTCATTACGATAGGAGTGGCTTTTTTGATTCCCGGTGTCATCAGTCTTTTTAGCTTTTTCGGACGGAAAAGATCGGAACATGAACCGGCTCCCCGTTTTCCTATTGAGGGAATCGGCAGTTTGTTATTCGGACTTTGGCTGATTGTGATGCCTGAGTTTTTTGCAGACGTCCTGATGTTCCTTTTGGGCTTTATCCTGATCATGGGAGGTGTGCAGCAGATTGCCTCTTTGTCGATGGCCCGTCGTTGGACACCTGTTCCGGGGATTTTCTATCTGGTGCCTTCATTGATTCTTATCGCAGGTGTTATTGCGCTGTTCAATCCGACGGGAGTACGTAATACTGCTTTCATTATTATCGGTATCAGTAGCTTGGTTTATTCTCTGTCCGAACTGATCAACTGGTTTAAGTTTGCGCGCCGTCGTCCTAAGACTCCGGTTACGCCTCACGATGAGGATATTGAGGATGCTAAGATTATAGAATAAAAAAAGAAGAGGACTACCGTCACGGTACCCCTCCCCTGCAAACTTAAAACAACCAACAAAAGAAATAGATAATTTCTATCTTAATGCTGAATGAAGATATTCTCCATTCAGCATTTCTTTTTTATCTTACAAACAACAGTTCTCTGTATTTCGGCAGTGTCCACATCTGGTTGTCTACGATCAGTTCCAGCTTGTCAATGTGGTAACGAATCTCTTCCAGTGCCGGAACGATTGTATCGTGGTAAGCGATCGCTTTTTCGCGTTCGCTTTCGATCTTGTTCGCCACTTTTCGTGCTTCAATCATTGCATCTACGTGTTCTTTGATGAAGGCGGTGCGGTCGGCGATTTCTTCGATCAGTTCCAGATTCTTGGCAGATAGTCTGGCTGCTTTATCTGCCGGAAATAAGGACTGCATTTTATAGACATTATTAATCAGATCCGTCTGATATTGAGTAGCGACCGGAATAATGTGGTTCATTGCCAGGTCGCCTAATACGCGGGCTTCAATCTGAATCTTTTTCGTGTAAGTTTCCCATTTTACTTCGTTGCGGGCTTCCAGTTCCTTTTTCGTCATCACACCGATTGCTTCGAACATAGCAATTGTCTCCGGTTTCAGATAGTTGTCGAAGATAACGGGAACACTTGTTTCACAGTCCAGACCTCGACGGGCGGCTTCTACTTTCCATTCGTCGCTGTAACCGTTGCCATCGAAGTGGATAGCCTTACATTCTTTGATATATCCGCGAATTACTTCAAGGATAGCGGAAACTTTCGGTTCTCCCTTTTCGATCAGAGCGTCTACATCCTTTTTGAATTTCATCAGCTGTTCTGCTACGGCAGCGTTTAATGCAATCATGGCACTTGCACAGTTGGCCTCAGAGCCTACGGCACGGAACTCAAACCGGTTTCCGGTGAAAGCGAAAGGAGAGGTGCGGTTGCGGTCTGTATTATCAATCAGCAATTCGGGGATTTGGGGAATATCCAGCTTCATTCCCTGTTTTCCGCTAAGGTTGATCAGATCGTCTTTGGTACTGTTCTCAATATGATCCAATACCTGTGACAACTGTTTGCCGAGGAAAGAAGAAATGATAGCGGGAGGTGCTTCATTGGCTCCCAGGCGATGAGCGTTGGTAGCGCTGGAAATAGAAGCTTTCAGTAATCCGTTGTGACGGTAAACTGCCATCAGCGTATTCACTACAAATGTGACAAAGCGCAGGTTATCTTCCGGCGTCTTGCCCGGTCCCATCAACAGGATACCTGTATCCGTTCCCAGTGACCAGTTATTGTGCTTGCCGGAACCGTTGACACCCTTGAACGGCTTTTCATGAAGCAATACACGGAAACCGTGACGGCGGCTGACTTTACGCATCAACGACATGATCAGTAGGTTATGGTCATTTGCCAGGTTACATTCTTCGAAGATAGGAGCTAATTCGAATTGATTCGGAGCTACCTCGTTATGACGGGTCTTTACAGGAATACCCAGTTTCAACGCTTCAATTTCAAGGTCTTTCATAAATGCGGCCACACGGGTAGGGATGGCACCGAAATAGTGGTCTTCCAACTGCTGGTTCTTGGCACTGTCATGTCCCATCAATGTGCGTCCTGTCATAAGTAAGTCCGGACGTGCGGCATACAAACCTTCATCTACCAGAAAGTATTCCTGTTCCCATCCCAGATAGGCAACGACCTTCTTTACCTCAGGATTGAAATAGTGGCAGACGGCGGTTGCGGCTTTATCTACGGCACGCAGAGCTTTCAGTAACGGTGCTTTATAATCAAGGGCTTCACCTGTATATGCGATAAATACAGTCGGGATGCAAAGCGTATCATCTACGATAAATGCGGGTGATGATGGGTCCCATGCGCTATATCCGCGTGCTTCGAAAGTATTACGGATACCGCCGTTCGGGAAAGAAGAAGCATCCGGCTCCTGCTGTACCAGCAGTTTGCCTGTGAACTCTTCCATCATGCCTCCCTTGCCGTCATGTTCGACGAAAGCGTCATGCTTTTCTGCCGTACCTTCGGTGAGCGGTGCAAACCAGTGAGTATAATGAGTGACACCCATTTCGACAGCCCATTTTTTCATTCCGGCAGCTACTTCATCAGCGATGCTGCGGTCTAGCGGGGCACCATTGTCAATAGCGTCAATCAGTGCGTTGTATACCTTGCTTGGAAGGTACTTGAACATTTTTTCCTTGTTGAACACATACTTACCGAAGTATTCCGAAGGGCGTTCGGCAGGTGTTGCTACTTCAACCGCTTTCTTCTTGAAAGCTGTCTCTACGACTCTGAATCTTAGTTTTGACATAATACCTAATTTGATTTGTTGTTAAATATGTTAGAGTAAAAATTCCTTTTTTAGCTTAGTTATAAGCAGATTCTCCGTGTTCGTAGATGTCGAGACCTTCTTCTTCGACACGTGCCGGAACGCGAAGTCCGTGAATCTTGTCGAGTACTTTGAAGATAATGAATCCCATACCTGCCGCCCAGACTCCGACAACAACCGCACCGAAAAGCTGGGCACCCAAAAAGCCGGCTCCATGTCCGTAGAACAACCCTTCACTGGTAGAAAACAATCCTGTGAGCACTGTTCCCAAGAAACCACAAACCCCGTGTACGGAAGAAGCACCGACAGGATCGTCAATCTTCAATACCTTGTCAATAAAGTCGACTGCAAATATCATGACTACACCACAAATGGCACCGATTAATACCGCTCCTGAGGGAGCTACAGCGTCACATCCGGCTGTGATACCTACCAAACCTGCCAAAACACCATTCAGTGTCAGTGATAAAGACGGTTTGCCATATTTCATCCAGCTCATCGCCAGTGCAAAGAAGCCACCGGCACAAGCCGCCAGATTTGTTGTCAGAAATACATGTGAGATGGCCATTGCATCCGCTT
>OAUS01001295.1_pt1 | contig 12945 bp, 10 predicted proteins | sample 1516801 | NCBI WGS metagenome assembly OAUS01 (sample SAMEA2580001, study PRJEB22360) | human gut metagenome | biome: human gut; feature: human-associated habitat; material: faeces | place: Denmark | collected 2008/2010
GGAAGCATCGAGCTGCGAACGGCAATAGGCTTCGAGTTCCTCGGAACGGTCGGTTGATGCAACATAAAGTAGGGTTACGGTTTCGCCCAATCGTTCGTCGGGCGAGGCTGTGATTTGATATGGTACTCCGATTCCTGCCAGTTGGGCTTCGATTTGTTCGATACGGAGCTTGATGCCGCCTGAACAGATGACATTGTCGCGACGTCCCAAGAGTTTAAAACTGCCATCGGGCTGTATTTCGGCCAAATCGTTGGTTTCTAATCTTTCGTCGCAGACTTCGGGCGCATCAATGATCAATGTACCTTCTGCTGAAAGCGAAACGGTGACTCCCGGCAGCGGATGATAGGCATCTTGCGGCTCAGCACCATTCACACGGCGAAGGGCTATGTGCGAAAGGGTTTCGGTCATGCCATAAGTGCTCCACACTTCACCGGGGAAAGTACGCAACCGGGCTTCGAGTTCAGGATTCAAGGCTCCACCGCCAATAATGAGGCAAAGGGTGCGGCGCAGCAACGAACAATCGTGAGGATGCTGCAAACTTTCATACACCTGCATGGGGGTGAGAGCGGCAAAGTCGGGGGCTTCGTGCAAACGGCGATAGGGACGCGAGGTGGGGGGAACAGCTATGATTTGCAACTGGGCGGCAAAGGCGCGCACCAGCATCATCTGCGCTGCAATGAATCGGAGGGGCATACATAGCAAGGCGGTATTGCCGTTTTGCAGTCCTAAAGCCTGAATCGTGGCACAGGCACTGTTCCACATTTTCACCTTTTCGGCATGCATAAGTTTGGGCTCGCCCGTACTGCCCGAAGTGTGTACGGGCATCGTGGCTTCATCGTTGAGCCATCGCTGGGTAAAATCGGCAATTTCGTTTTTAAACGCTCTGTCTTTTGCATCGCCGTACCACAGCGTCTCGCCTTCGATTTCCAATGGGGTTGGGTAATTTTCCACAAAAAGTTGACCGGTTCCCAGACCTTGCGGCATCGTGGCTGTGGGGTCAATAGCTGCGCACCATTGGGCAATGGCATTCAGACCAACGTTGCTTTCAAGAGCTGACGTGACCCAATAACCAATGCCGCGTTCGCGCGCCAGATTCATCCATTCGGCGGCACCGGTAAATGCACCGTGAAGACTCGGCTTGAGAATGATGTATTGGGGCTGAATGGTATCAAGCAATTTGGCCTTTTCGTCGGCATCGTTCACACCAATGAGTTCTTCGTCGAGTGCAATGGGGAGTGGCGTTTGGCGACACAGGCGAGCCATTTCTTTCCATTGTCCCTGACGAATGGGCTGTTCGATACTGTGAATATCATAGCACGCCAGTCGCTCTAATTTTCCGAGTGCCTCAGCAGGCGTAAAGGCGCCGTTGGCATCGACGCGCAGTTCAACGCTTTCGGCACTGAACCGCCGTCGCAGCGATTGAATCAGTTGCATTTCGCTTTCAAAATCCAACGCTCCGATTTTCAGCTTCACACAGCGAAAACCTTTTTCAAGTTTTTCTTCCATGCGGCTGCACATTTCGTCGAAATTGCCCATCCACACCAATCCGTTGATGGTTATTCCGCGTTCACCGCGTGTAAAAGCTGAAGGATAGAGGCGCAGATAATCGCCCTGCAACGAACCTGCAGCCGAACGGAAAGCCGTTTGAAGTCCGAACAGCACGGAGGGATAAGAACGCCATTTTTCGCTATCGAGCTCTTGCTTTTCCTGCACTTCTGCGCAGATTTGCAGCAAGCGCTGTTCATATTGGCTGTCGTAATCGCAACTTAAATCGTGCAGCGGAGCGCATTCACCCAAACCGGTAAAGCGCACATGAGGGTCGGCTGAGGTAATAACTATATACCACACCTTTCGTTCGCGATATACTCCTCGCGATGTGCCTGCGGGCTGCTTGAATTGCAAGGTTCGCGGAACTACCCGCAAAAGAAAAGGTAGAAATTTCATAAATCGTTAGGCAATTATGTATTAGGACATGCAACTTTGTAATACAACTTGCAGTGTTGCATCAAGCTATGCGGTGTTGCATCAGGGTTTGCAATGCTGTATCAGGGCATGCAGTGTTGTATCTGAACAAATTGGGGAATTAAGGCAGTTTGGGGAATTTTGAAAAATCGGGTTTACGTTTTTCCAAAAAGGCCTGTCCGCCTTCGTGTGCTTCGTCAAGCATGTAGTAAAGCATGGTGGCGTCGCCGGCCAATTCCTGAATACCAGCCTGTCCGTCGAGTTCGGCATTAAGTCCGGCCTTGATCATACGCAGGGCAAGGGGTGAGCGTTCCATCATGGTTTCGGCCCACTCTACCACTTCGTCTTCCAGTTTGTCGAAGGGAACCACCTTGTTGACCATACCCATACGTTCTGCTTCAGCTGCCGAATATTGGCGGCAGAGGAACCATATTTCGCGCGCTTTTTTCTGTCCTACGATACGTGCAAGGTACGATGCACCGAATCCGGCATCAAACGAACCTACCTTCGGACCGGTCTGACCGAAAATGGCATTTTCCGAAGCAATGGTAAGGTCGCACATCAGGTGAAGCACATGACCGCCGCCAATGGCAAAACCATTAACCATGGCAATAACGGGTTTCGGGAGTGAACGGATTTGCTTTTGTACATCAAGCACGTTCAAGCGAGGCACACCGTCGCCACCAACATAACCTCCTCTACCCTTTACGTGCATATCGCCACCTGCGCAAAAGGCTTTGTCGCCGGCACCGGTCAGCACTACCACGCTGATGTGCTGTGCTTCACGGCAGTAGCGGAAAGCATCGCTCATTTCAGCTACGGTAAGGGGAGTGAAGGCGTTGCGATAACGCGGACGGTTTATGGTGATACGAGCGATGCCGTTGTATTCGTCGAAGAGTATTTCCTCGTAGGTTTTAATGGTTGTCCAGTTTCTCATTATATAATAGGTATAATAATTCTGTTGAATTTGATATATTTAAAATGCCTGAAGTAGGTATTGAAGCTTAATCTGCTAAAAACACTTCTATCAGTTGGGCTGTTTCTGCGTCTTCGTTCCACCAGCCTTGCAGCGCGTCGTTTAATTCTGACGAGGTATGCGCAGCTTGGTAGTCGATGCCGAATGTCTGTGCCACACCCTTGGCTGAATATACCCTACCTCCGGCAGCAATGTAAGCATCGCGGGCGGGCGAGTCGGCCAATCCAGGCAAATGGTCGAAAATAGCACCATGTCCGTTGTTCAGCAGCAAAATGCGCAAGCCGGCGGGGAGTTCGACGTTCCAAAGGGCATTGGCATCGTAAAAGAAACTCAAATCGCCGATGACCACAATGTGCAGTCCCCACATACCGAGGGCATAGCCCACGGCTGCCGACAGCGAACCTTCAATGCCGTTGACACCGCGATTACAAAACACCGGCACATTGCCACTAAGCATCACCTGTTGTGCTGCACGCACGGCACTACTGTTACCGAGGTGAAGGGTGTAATTCTGTGGGCGTGTGCGCAGTGCCTCGGCCAAATGGGCCACTGCGCCTTGCAATGTCAGCACAGGTTCGTTCAGACATTGGCCCAATAATTTTTGGCGCATGGCTGCTGCTTCGGCATCAAGTGCTTCGGCAGCGTTGCGCACAGCGATATGCTGTTTGGGCAATTCGTCGGCCAACTGCGCCAACACTTGCTTAGCCGGTGTTTCGATTTGGCAGGTAAGGTGGCAGAATGTATCGGGCAGACTTTCGTAGCCCACGCGTATGACCTGGCAGTCAGTTTGGCGCAGCCACTGCTTGAACCGTTTGTGTATGAAATGGCCGCCAATTTGCAATACGATATCGGGCGCAAAGCGTGGGTCACACAGGGTGTCGAAGGCATTCATGCGTTCGCTTCCGCCAACATCCGAAAGCAATTCGGGCAGCACCAGCAACTGGTTGTTGCGGTTCAGTGCATCGACCTCGGTTCGCAAGTCACCGGCTTCATACTGTCCGATAATCAATGCCGGCAGTTTGGCTTTTGCCAATGTATTGACGAGTTCGGGAGGCAAGGGGCGTGTGGCTTGCGGACGAAGTTTTGTTATTTTGCGTTCCTGAGGTAATTCCGGTGTGGTAAAGCGAAACATCGGTTCGGCTATGGGCACATTGATGTGTGCTGGACCTCCGCCGCCATCGGCCACAGAAAGCAGTGCGGCGTTGATTTCGCGGTTATTGAACCATCGGTCTTCGTCGATATGGGGTATCACCAGGTTGTGCGTGCTGCAATAGGGCTGTAAAGCCCCGTTTTGCGGCAGGGTTTGTCCGTCGAGTTGTTCAATCCAGGGTGCAGGTCGGTCGGCCGAGATAACCAGCAGGGGCAAATGGCGATAAAAGGCTTCGGCCACTGCGGGTATGCAGCCCAACAGGGCCGACCCTGAGGTGACGCAAACGGCTATGGTTTGTTCCGCGGCGAGCGTCAGTCCCAATGCTACAAAGGCGGCACTGCGCTCATCCGTCACGGGATGCAACGTAAAACGCTCGCCTGCTTCGTGCAGATTATGTACGATAGTGGCATTGCGCGAACCCGGACACACCACCACGTGATGAATGCCATGGGCTATGAGCAATGCGGTGAGTTGATTAACTTGAGGAGTATGGCAGTACAAGATGCTATGATTAAATGATTGAGGTTAGTGTTCGGCTGTGCACACCTTCCTGTCAAAACAGTTTGAGCATGGTTTGCAGTTTTCGCTGCGTTTCTTCCCACTCATCGTTTTCGTTGCTTCCCGGCATAATACCTCCTCCGGCATAAAGGGTGGCCGTTTGGGTGGTAAATTGCATGCAGCGCAACGAAACGTAAAGGTGGGTTTCGCCTTCGAGCAGCAGTGGTCCGCTAAACCCGGCATAATAATGGCGCGGCGAAGTTTCGTCAGCTAAAATGGCTTGGAAAGCTTCGGGACGGGGCAGTCCGCACACGGCCGGTGTGGGATGCAGTTTGGCCAAAAGTTGGGTCACTTGGCCGGGCTGTTCAAGGGTAAAACTGAAATCGGTGCAAAGGTGCTGTATGTTTCCGGTGTGCAGCGAATAAGTGTCGGACTTGCGCACATCGACGGCTGTTTCCCGCAAATGGCGTTCGACGAAGCGGCTCACAATGGCCTGTTCTTCTAGGTTTTTTTCGTTCCATTGTGGTTTTTCGCCTTCAACCCAGGGCAAGGTTCCGGCCAGTGCCACCGTTCCCCAGTCGTGCTGCCGGCGTTCGAGCAAAGGTTCGGGGGTTGCCACCAGCCAGGCGCCACTTTCCTTGGTCCACCAAAAAGCCACGAAACTATTAGGGCGGTAATGACAGGCTTTTTGAAAATAGCCACAAGCGGCCTCCATCAGCCGCATGAAATTTTCGTCACCGCTCACTTCGGTAGTTTCGTGTATGGGCAGTTGCAGGTTAAGTCTGCGCGAAAGTACCATTTTCTGCAGCTCGCCGTTCATGAGCCGGCGATGTGCCTGTTCAAAGCTGTGTGCATAATTTGCGCGCTGCGTTTCGGTATCGTCGGTATAGGGCTGCGCGACGCAGTGTTGTGGCCATTCCAGCAGACACGTTGTCTGGAAATCGGGTTCGACAAACTGGATTGGACAGGTTGGCGAAGGCTGAAACGGAGCTATCACATAGCCTCCCGTCAGCGGTATTTCGTCGATTTGCTGCAACACCCGTGGCTGTGATTCTTGCAGCAGAAGGGCAAAGCGGTTGCTATGGGGCTTGCGATACATCACCACAGCGCCCCAAGTGTTTTGCTTCTGCAGCAAATGCCAAATGGCGTGATTTATATTGTGATGACAGCCATTGCTATCTGCCGTAATGGGTTGCATTCCTTTGTTTTATTTATATTATGGAAGGTTAGGGCAAATCCGGTTCAATTATTTCGTCATCAAACTGAACCATGCGCTCACCTTTTATGTTGTTCAACGCCCATATTCTTTTTCTGAAAATGAAAAAGGAAAATGGGTTTTCCAAAATTCTTTTTTTAGTAGATTTTCCCCAATAAATTCAGGGCATCTGCTCCACTTCTTAATGTGTTTGTTTCCGGCGATGGGGCTTCGGAGCAATCACTATGTAAAGCCCCGTCAAAATGGCTATGCCACCTACCATCATCGAAACCGTAAGCCTTTCGTCGAGCACCAGATACGAGGCTATACACGTTACCAGCGGATTCAGATATATGTAATTGGCCGTAACCAGGGCACCAATACGCTCGGTCACTTTGTTCCACACGGCATAACAGAGCAGCGAGGCTATCAGCCCCAGAAACAGCAGATTCCCCCAAACCACAGGGGTCGACAGCATTTGCCAGGGAATGGGGTCTTCAAACCATACCACGGGGGCAATGCTCAATATGCCGTAGCCAAATACCTTACGGGTCAGCGTCAGAGTGCCGTACTTGCTGCCTAAAGGTTTGATAATCAACTGATAAAGCGACCACGAAATAGCAGCCATCAGCGCCAACACATTGCCCAGCAGCGGTGCTGAAGCCGTGCCATGCCCCATGCTGCCGTAGGCCACGAAGGCCACTCCGACAAAGGCAATGACCGAGCCAATCCAGAGTTTGGCACCGGCTTGCTTTTCTAAATGAAACAAACGGGCAAACAGGGCGGTGATGAGTGGAGCAAGGCAAACGATGAGCGACACGTTGCCTACCATGGCTTTTTGCAATGCGGTGTTTTCGGTCAGGAAATACACCGAACCGCCAGCCAAGCCTGCCACCACCATTTTCAGTTCGTCCTGCCAACTGCGACAAAACCACCGGCTACCGTTTGCGGAACCGTGGGTTGTCAAATGGTGTGTCCGTCTATTCTGTATACATTGTGCTGCAGCCATGCCTATGTATGCCATGGCAAAGCGCATAAAGAAGATGGCAGCCGGGGTTAATCCGTAGGTCAGCAGCATTTTGGTCGACACAAAGGTAGTGCCCCAAATGCTGATGGTGATAAAGGCCAAAAGGTGATAAATCATGCGATCAGGATGGCGGGTTACAATTTTTTGGCTTCGTTCCAGATGGCATCCATTTCGGCCAGGCTCATGTCTGTAAGTTGGCGTCCCTGCTTCAGGGTGTGCTCTTCAAGGTAGTTGAAACGCTTGATAAACTTTTGATTCGTACGCTCCAACGCATTGTCTGGATTGATTTTATACAAGCGTGCGGCATTGATCAAGCTAAACATCACATCGCCGAACTCGGCCTCAGCCTTTTCTTTGTCCATATTGTCAACTTCGGCTTCGAATTCGCCAATTTCTTCTTTTACTTTTTCCCACACCTGTGAGCGTTCTTCCCAGTCAAAGCCCACATTGCGTGCCTTGTCCTGAATGCGATAGGCCTTGATGAGCGAGGGCAAAGCGGCGGGCACGCCTGAGAGCACGCTTTTGTTGCCATCTTTTTCCTTTTGTTTCAGCAGTTCCCACTGTTCGATAACTTGTTGTGCAGTTTCGGCCTTCGATTGTTCTTCGCCTTGGGGCGGAAACACGTGGGGATGGCGGAATATGAGTTTATCGCATAATTGATTGCACACATCGGCCATATCGAACTGTTCTTTTTCTGAGCCGATTTTGGCATAAAAACACACATGCAGCAACACATCGCCCAATTCTTTACAAATGTTTTTGTCATCGTTGCGCATCAGTGCTTCGCAAAGTTCATAGGTTTCTTCGATGGTATTGGGGCGTAAACTTTCGTTGGTTTGTTTACGGTCCCACGGACATTTTTCGCGCAGCTCGTCTAATACGTCGAGCAAACGTCCAAAAGCTTTCAGTTGTTCTTCGCGACTATTCATGAAAAAGATAAATACTTTAAATATTTGGCAGACAAATGCTTTGGGAAATGCAGCCAAACTGCTACAAATTCATCCAAAACGCCTTTGCCTTCACAGTAAAACTTCATACCGGCTGAATATGTCACAACGTAAATGCTGTTTTCCGATAATCAAACGGTGATGAAGTCAAAGAAGTTGTTTAAATTTTATTCCTGCTTTTGCTGAGCGTTATTTTAGCAGATTTTTCGGTGATGTTTTGAGGAGTACAGCGGGCTATGTACCGAAAGACATCGCAGAAAAAGACCGAAAACAAACGCTGAAAAAGCTGAAAAAAATACTTTCTGAATAAATTTCAAACAGCTTCTAAATTCATTCATGCAAATTTACGCTTTTATTATTGAATTGACTACCTTTGCGGTATGGAAAAGTTTGAGGTTCACATATTAGGTTGTGGCAGCGCCCTGCCCACATTGCGCCATTGGCCATCGTCGCAAATTATCAATCTGCGCGAAAAGCTGTTTATGATTGATTGCGGCGAGGGCACTCAGGTGCAATTTCGCCGTTCGCGCCAAAAGTTTTCGCGTTTATCGCACATTTTCATCTCGCATCTACACGGCGACCACATTTTCGGATTGATTGGTCTGCTCTCCACCTTGGCGCTTTCGGGTCGCACCGCACCCATGCACATCTATGCAGCTGCCGAGTTAGAGGGGTTGTTACGTCCGCAGCTCGACTTTTTCTGTAAGGGCATTACCTTCGACGTTGAATTTCACCCCCTACCCCGCCGAGCCGACGAGCCTCAGCTCATCTACGACGACCGTTCCGTTTCGGTCTATGCCCTATCGTTGCGCCACCGCGTACCGACGTGCGGCTTCATTTTCCGCGAAAAGGCCTTGCTGCCTCACATTCGCCGCGACATGATTGACTTTCTGAAAATTCCCTTCTATGCCATCAACAGCATCAAGCAGGGCGAAGGTTGGACTACTCCCGACGGCGATTTTTATCCACACGAACGCTTGGTATTTCCGGCCGAACCGGCCCGCACCTACGCCTACTTTTCCGACACTTCGTTCATGCCTCAATACGCTCCCTTCATTCAGGGCATCGACCTGCTCTATCACGAAGCTACCTTTGGCCGCGAATTTATGGCGCGTGCTCGCGAAACCCAACACTCTACAGCGGCCGAAGCGGCCGAAATGGCTCGTCTTGCTCAAGTAAAGCAACTGGTTATCGGCCATTTCTCGTCGCGCTATGAAGACGAACAGGTGCTCTTAGACGAAGCCTCTGCCATTTTTGCCAATACCACTCTGGCCAAAGAGGGACGCTGCATTCAGCTGTAAACGAACCTGACATTGAAAGACTTATTGATAAATAACTAAAGTTTCCCACCCTCTTTATTGGGGGTGGGAAACTTTAGTGGATAATTTGTTCAGACGTACTATTGCCCCAGTTTATCGTACCTATAACCACATTACCGAAAGGCAAAATCACCGTAAAATCATTGGTTGGGTTCGCGCTCACGGTCATGATCAAATCGTGTTTACTTTCGAAAACAGCTGTTGAAGCTTGCTTCTTCAAATACTTTCCGCAATAAACGTAATTGTTCGGAGAACTTGCCACATACAGATAATAAGGAGTGTTGGGCTTTAAACCGTCGAACGATAGGTTAAACTTGTATGCGCCCTCACCCAATTCCATTTTGCCAATGCGTTCCTGCTGGGCATCAATGGAACTACCTTTTACACCAAGTGTCAGGTAAAGACTACACGTTACTATCAAAAAAAAGCGCCGAATTTTCCTTACAATCGGAAAATTCGGCGCTGATATTCGGGTTTAAAGTCTGATGAGTTTACACAAGCAGTGAATCGGCTGACAAACATTGCGTGCAAACGCTCACGACCTCAAAAAATTACTGAGCCAAGTAGGCATTTACGTTCTTTTCGATGCGGCCCAGCACGTCGTCGGCTTCAGCAGGAACGAAGGTGCTGCCGGTGATGTGTTCGTAGAGTTCGATGTAACGGTCGGAAATGCTCTTTACCACTTCGGGAGTCATTTCGGGAATCTTCTGATCGTTGGCACCGTGTACTTCGAAACCATTGTTGATGAGCCATTCGCGTACAAACTCCTTCGAAAGCTGCTTCTGGGCTTCGCCTTTTTCAAAGCGTTCCTGATAGCCTTCGGCATAGAAATAGCGCGATGAGTCGGGAGTGTGGATTTCGTCCATCAAGTAGATTTCGCCGTTGTGCTTACCAAACTCGTACTTCGTGTCAACCAAAATCAAGCCGCGCTTGGCAGCAATTTCGGTGCCGCGTTCGAAGAGGGCGAGGGTGTACTTTTCGAGCAAGGCATACTCTTCGGGAGTGGCAAGGCCTTTAGCCAGGATTTCTTCCTTCGAAATGTCTTCGTCGTGTTCGCCATACTCAGCCTTGGTGGTGGGGGTGATAATGGGCGTGGGGAACTTTTGATTTTCCTTCATACCCTCGGGCAACTTCACACCACAAATTTCGCGCACACCGCTCTTGTAAGCACGCCATGCGCTGCCACACAAGTAGCCACGTACAATCATTTCAACGGCAAAACCCTCGCACATCAAGCCTACAGTGACCATGGGGTCGGGGGTAGCCATTTTCCAGTTGGGGCAGATGTCGGTAGTTGCATCCAGAAACTGAGCTGCAATTTGGTTGAGCACCTGACCTTTGTAAGGAATGCCTTCGGGCAAAATGACGTCGAAAGCCGAGATACGGTCGGTTGCTACCATGACCAAACGGTCGCCCAAGTTGTACACGTCGCGTACTTTTCCATGATATACGCTTTTCTGTCCGGGGAAGTTAAATTCGGTATGCGTTAAAGCTGCCATAATTTATAGTTTTAGAAAGTTGGAATATGTTCGGTGTTGATTATTGCGAATATGGGGGTACAGAAAATGTGTAAACGCCCGCACGCTGAAAGTGCCCCACCCTTGCTTATCCAAGGGTTGGGCCTTCGTGCGTGGCATTTACACATTTTGCCCGCTCTTGTTTGCGCAATTCGTCCTCGCGAGCGTAAGCGGCCACAATGCGTGTGACGAGTTTGTGGCGTATAATGTCTTTTTCGTTCATTTCAATAAACGAAATTCCCTTGATGCCTTCGAGAATGCGCTGTGCTTCAGTAAGTCCGCTCTTTTGCGAGGGAGGGAGGTCAATTTGGGTGCGGTCGCCGGTAATAATCATTTTGGTGTTCCATCCCATACGGGTCAAGAACATTTTGATTTGGGCAGTGGTGGTGTTTTGCGCTTCGTCGAGTATGACTACGGCATCATTCAGCGTGCGTCCACGCATAAAGGCAAGGGGGGCTATCTGAATGACATTTGTATCCATGTATTCCTGCAACTTGGCTGCGGGTATCATTTCCTGCAGGGCATCGTAAAGGGGTTGCAGGTAGGGGTCGATTTTGTCCTTCATATCGCCAGGCAGGAAGCCGAGTTTTTCGCCGGCTTCGACAGCAGGACGGCTGAGTATGATTTTCTTTACTTCCTTATTCTTGAGTGCACGCACTGCCAGGGCTATGGCGGTGTAGGTTTTACCCGAACCGGCAGGACCTACAGCAAATATCATGTCGCTTTGAGCGTAGGCTTCGACTAGGCGACGCTGATTCTCGGTGCGCGGCGTAATGGGTTTGCCTCCGGTGCTATAGACAATGACCCCTTCGGCCACTTCCTTGGTGGTGGGGCGTCCTTTCACGGCCAGCAGAATGTCTTCTTCTGTCAGGCTGTTGAACTTGGCACAATGCTTTTCGATGGTTCGCATCAAATCTTCGAATGCAGCCATCTCCTCTTCGTCACCCACGACGCGCACCACATTGTCGCGTGCCATAATGCGGAGTTTGGGACATAAAGCCCGAAGCATACGGATATTGGCATTGTTGACCCCATAAAAAATAACGGGATCGGCTTCTTCGAGTATGAAATGCTTTTCTAACATAAAGTATGCTGGTTCGTTGTTCTTTGTCGAAAGGACGGTTTGTTCAGGTAAATAAATTAAATGAGAAATAGGTGTGGTACTTGCCACGGTATACGGTGTGACAAGAGATGAAACGGGCCCGGAATGGCCTTTTCGTTATGCAAATTTAATGCAAGTGGGGTTGTAAGCAAAACATATTTCGTTTTTTATTTGAAATTCGTGTGCAAAATTTTTATTTGTCCCCCAACTCACCCATTTTTTTATTACTTTTGCCCAAGCAAAACGAAGAATTTGCCATGATTGCGCAACCTGTAAGAAGATTAGCGGTTCCTGCCATTTTGCGCAGGCTATCCGGGCGGCTTCGTTCTTTCTGCATTTGTTTAAATTTTGCAGCTTACTCTCTACCATAGTTTTTTCCTCTTCCAATGAAATATAAGTTTACCGAACGTCGCAGTCACTTTTTTCTTACCTTTACCGTGATTGTGCTTATACTGGCCATTGTGAAATGTGTCAATCCGAACATTGGCGAAAACCGGACATCGTGCTCAAACAAACTGAAAAATAATACGATAACCGAAGCGAATAAAGCAGATAAAACCGACAGCATTGCCATGCAGTCCGAAAAGGTGGACAAAATGCTGCTGCGCGCCCGACAAAAACTCACACTGCTGAAACCGGATGGTTCGCCGGTGAAAAACCGGGTGACGAGTGTGCGACGCTTCGAGGAATCGTTTCCCGACTTGAACGATGTGCAGCTGGCTACGGCTGAACGCGTCGGCATTTCGCACATCGAAAACCGCTCAGAGGCGCAAAAAAGAATGGACGATTTGGTGTACATCGGCGACAACCCGTTCTACAACGTGCAGAAGCTGAACCAATCCATCCCCTATCTGGTTCCGCGGGCGGCGGTACTGCTAAACGAAATTGCCCGTGCCTTCAACGACTCGCTGGCTACAAAGGGATTTCCACCTCACAAACTGATTGTGACTTCGGTGTTGCGTACGCGAGAGGACGTGAAACGCCTGCGACGATTTAACAGCAATGCGTCGGAAAACAGCTGCCACCAGCATGGCACTACGTTCGACATTTCGTACAACCGCTTTCTGCGAATGAAGGAGGGCGGCGAAAGCGACATTCAATGGGTGACGGCTTTCAAATCTATTTTGGCCGAAGTACTGGAGGACCAGCGACTGATGGGTACCTGCTATGTAAAGTATGAGAGACACCAGTCGTGCTTCCACATCACGGCTCGCTGACCTGAGCCAGTCAACGCGTATCCGCGGCTCTCGGG
>OAUS01001296.1_pt1 | contig 12919 bp, 21 predicted proteins | sample 1516801 | NCBI WGS metagenome assembly OAUS01 (sample SAMEA2580001, study PRJEB22360) | human gut metagenome | biome: human gut; feature: human-associated habitat; material: faeces | place: Denmark | collected 2008/2010
TCATCTAAAGCCAATACATAATCTATATCTATTTTAATAATTTTATTTGTATAAATATCATCTATAGTTTTTGACTTTGGTGTAAATTCAATATAAAAATAATCATCTGTACTATTTTCTACATCATCAAAAAATACTTTTATATTTTGAAATTTACTTTTTAATGCTGTAGTTATAGCTTTTCTAATATCTGCTAAAGTAATCACTTAAATAAATCTCCTAATATTGCTTCGGCATCTTGTATAAATGTTTGTTTAATATCAAAAAGTCCCCTAGAAAGCATTTTATACCCTTTAATAAATCTAGGTTTTAACATCATACCAGATTCTTTCTCATCTGGGTCATAAACAAAATGTCCATTTTCCCATCTGCCTGGAACCCAACGTTTTTTTTGACGATGACCATATTCTACATGAAGAGCATAATCTGTATTATTATATACATGAACAATACCTTCTTTTGCTCGTGTTCTTTTCCAACTTTCACGTAAAGTACCGCCATCAACTTCAGCAACAGGAGTATAGTTTTTTGTGTTAGATAATAAATTCTCTGCTTCACGAGCTACAAATCTATTACGTTGAATAGCTTGATTTTTAGATATTTGAACTAATTTTTTATTTAGCTCATCAAAACCATCTAACTTCATGCATCACTCTTCTTTCTTACACTTACTTCCATATGCGTAGGATATTTAAAGGGTTTAATTATATCTAAAATTAATTTCTGATTAAGATTTGTTGTTATTATAGCCACATCATTTGGTTTTAATTCATAGTTTGGAGATAAAGTGAGTATATAATCTTCAGATATACTAGTTGCTCTATCGTTTTTATCTGATAATATACTTCGATTATTCTGAGATAATTTACATGGTATATCTACATATATCTCAGCCAGATTATATTTATCCGAACCATCTTCCAATAATACTATTTGGGACCGTTTGATAGTAACTTTATCTTTATACATAAGTGCATCTAAATATTTTTGCAAACTAGATATTTTCAACAAAATCCCCTAACTTTAACATCGGTTTTAATTGCTCAAAAAAGTAAATAGAATTTTTTTCAACTATTACTTGTTCCTGGAAATTAAATTCAAATTCAGTATCATTCATCTTTAATCTTTTTAAATTTCTTATATCTACTTCACTTAAATTATTAGATTCATTATCAGAAATAATTTTATTATAAAACTGTTCTATAATACTCATCTTTACAGCTTCTGGTAAATCTTTTCTATTACAATAATTCAAAATACGTCTTACAAGAGCTTCGATATTAAAATTTAATAAATTCTCATTTATTACCAGCGGATTTTCTTGTGGAAGTAGTTTTTTGATTTGTTCCACTATTTCCGATGCTATTTCTTTTGGTGATTTTAATATTGGATTTTTTTTGTAATCCATTTTTTTTCTCGCTTTCTTCATATAAGAAAAAGCCCCTATCTTTATATAAAAGATTAAAGGCTTTTCTTGTAGCATATATGATATTTTTACCATTAGTATATTTATTTAACATTAAACACACCTCTAAGCAACTTCATTTTCATCTGTATGTGCTTCATCTGTTTTAGCTTTTAATTCATCAGCATCACTTGGAACAAGCATTGCAAATGCCTTTTCTTTTACTGGTAAAAAAGCGAAACGAGCAGTAGCTTTTATTGCAATCATATCATTTTCAGCTAAAGATAATGGTTTACCATCACTCATAGTAACATTATTGAGTGTAGCTTCTTTTAATACCTCATAAGAAATTTCATCACGAATACCAACTACAGCATAGTTCCAATTTCCAGCAATAGCTATAGCTTTTTTATCATCCCAACCGCCATTTCTTACAAACTCAATAGGATTACTGTATAACTGATTTTGATCTACACCAGGAACATATAAATTATCTCCATTTGCATTACGAAGTTTTCTCAAACTATTTTTTAATTTATAAGAAGCTACAAATCCGTTAACATCTTCTCCAGAGTCTTCAACTAATGCCATTACATCAGATAAATCTAAATCTAATGCATTTTCATTTGTGCCTAAAACAATTTTATGTTCATTATCATTCGCAACCCCATAAATATTTTTCTCAAATGGGCTACCTGTTCCAAATAAGCATGCAGCATCAAGAGCTTTAGCAATCGCTTCCGCAATTTGAGGTTTAATTTGCTCAAATACATCAATGGTTGTATCATTTATTTTTTCTTTTGTTACTGGAATGATTACTGCTATTTTTTTAGCCTTAAGTTGTGGGAAAATCCATTCTGCAGTATCTGTTTTAATACGTTCAGATTCACCTACCCAATAAGCTCCTGGTCCATCTGTCATTAAAGGTATTTGCATTGTATCAGAATCCATTTGTTCTATTCTAGATAATCTAAGAATAGAAGACCCTCTAGTTGTTAAAGCAATAATTTCATTAACTTTCTGTACTGGAACAAATCCCGCTAAATTATCTTTTAAAAATTCTTCATCCGCAAATAATTGTAAATCAAATATCAAATTCATAATAATTCTCCTTTATCTTTTTACTTGATTTTGTTTGATAATATCAGCCATATTAAATTTAGTTGAAGTTTTTGTACTACTTGCACCACCAGCAGAAGGCACTTTACCCTTTAATTTTTCCTTAACTTTTTCATCAACTAATTTTTTTAATCCCTTTTCAAAGGTAGTAATGTTTTCCATATTTTTATCATTGTCAGTTCCTGTAACTAAAAATGGCATAAATTCAATAGGAATACCTCTAGAATTTAATACAGTAACAGCTTCAGCTCTTTGTTCTTTTAGTTTTAAAGCTTCTTCACGCTCAGTAAGCTCAGCTTCTTTACGTTCCCATTCAGCTTTTTTACGTTCGTCTTCGCTTAACTTAGACAAACGCTCTTGCTCTTTTTTCTCATTCTCAGCTTTTTTCTTAAATTCTTTTTCCCATTTAGATCTTTCAGAACTAATACATTCTGCTAATTTGGCTTCTAATCGCTTGTTAAGTTCATTTTTAAATTCTTCTGAATCAACATCCACTTTTTTTGTTTCTGGATCTGTTGCTGGTGGTTTTCCTCCTTCACCTCCTTCACCTCCTTCAGAAGGGTCACCTTTACCTTCTTCTCCTTCAGCAAATAACTGTAAGTTAAAAATAAATTTAAAATCCATAATAAAATAACTCCTTTCACTTTATAAATAAAAAAACGTCTGTATTTACAGACGTTTAATTAAGCTTATTATATTTTACTGATATATTTTGAGGATATATTTTTTCTAGTCTTTCTAATGCTAATGCCATTGTTCTTATAATTAAATCCGAGTCCTTATCTGGATTATTAATCATTACCTTTAAAAAACCCAGACTAATATCTTGCTCAAAAATAATATTCTTTTTTAATATTTCATTTAAACCTAGTATTGCTGTTTGTGCAATACTAGATACTGCACTACAAACTATATCTTTCCCTTTAGGAGCAAAATTAGCATGACCAAATATATTATATCCAATAAATTTATATCCATCTGTTTCTATGCATATTTTTATCATATAAACCTCTCAATAAAAAAAACACTTACTATTTTGTAAGTGTTTTTTCTAAAATATTAAGTTTTCCCATATTTCTTTTGGAATAGGTTCAATAGGTTTGTTATTTTTTATAGCCTCTTCAAGTTTTTTTATTCCGCTATTAAAATTATCAACATCCATTAATCTTGGATCACAAATAATTACATAATCAAGAGAATTTCTACCAAATATATTTTTATATTCTTCAACTTTATCATTCAATAATTGTATTACGTTAGACATATCATTTTCAATAATTGTCATTCTATCAACTACCCCTTTTAGGCTTTAAGAATTAAACCTACTATTAAATATAGAAACTCCATATCATCTTCTATTTTAGCATAAATAGGTTGATATTTTCCATCAACAACTTCAATCTTTTTAAGTATTTCACTAGGCTCATATAATACCTCTAACCCCATACTTAATACCTCTGAAGCTTCCTTATATTCTTTACCAATGTAAGGAGTAATAAAATCATCTGGTTTAACTATCTCTTTATTACTAAAACCCAATCCATGAAATAAATCTGTTAGTTTTATATAATTTTCATTTTTTGTACGAGCTTTTATAAATTCTTTTGAAATTCTAAGTGCATCTTTATTAAAAAATTCTACATAATGTCCTAATTCATGATAAGGCGTTTGTTTTCTTTGCCCTGTCATATGAATGGATATATAATCTTCCTCATAATTTTCATATTTAGTAGCATAATATCTACCACTAGGTGTTACTGCCCCTTTAGTAAAAAAACCTCTATTTGGTGTAATAGAAGTATATAATTTTTTATTGTTATTAACTAGATATTCTGCCCAATCTTTTGGATAGTACGAAAAGGCTTCGCTTAATTGTTGCTTTGTAATTGTATTACAGCCTTTAGCCCATTGATTTTTCCCTACTTCTCCTCCCATTTCCCTAAAATTACTAAAAATTTCTTTTAGTTTTTCTTTATTTCCTATATTATCAATAATATTAAATCTATTGCATACTTCAGTTCCTATATTAATAATATCATCTTTAGTACAAGTTTTTAAATCAATATTACTTATTTTTTCTTTTAAGCTTAATTTAATATTGTTACTATTATTTTCCCATTCATTTAATGTCATGGATTTTTTTATATATATTTTTTCCCAATCAGAATAGTTCATATCTGCTGGAACATATTTTATTTCTCCATTAAGTCTTGAAATTCTTTTTCTTACAGTACTTGTAGTCAAATTGGTTATTGAAATTGTGGACCTGCAACGTGGATGCATAGGTGGCATATTACTTCCTGGAACACCTTCATCAACTTTATGAATAGTATTATCAAGTTTCCTACATTTTTCTGATGTTCTTCGGTCTAAAGTAGCAATAAATCTATATTCTTGACCGCCAGAATCTTTAATACTTTTTAGCCCAGCTTGATTATTTACATAATTAAGTTCCGAGCGAACTAATGTAATCGCTTGTTTGTATCCAGAATTCATCTTTTTAGATATAACAGTTGCCATTTCACGAGCATTAATACCTCTAATAATAGCATCGCTTATTTCTTTTTTTAGCACTTTAGATAATTTAGTTGTATTATTCCATATACGTTTACTAAATTGTTTGCCAGACCAAGAAGTACGAATAATATCTTCTATTGCTTCTTGGTCTAAGATAGACACTGGCATTAAGATATTAATTCCTTTACAAATATCAAAAACAGATTGATAGTAATTATCTGTTAATGCTTTTTTTAAGTATTCTGTTAACTTACTATCATATCCATCTGCCATTTTAGATAATTCTACAAGAATTTCTGCTTGTAATTTATCTAAACGACTTATCCTAGAACGCATAGCTAAAGTATTTAATTCTTTTAAGATTTCTTTATCTATATTAGCTTGTTTTACATAGTCTTCTATATCCATTCTCCATACAGAGTACTCATTACTTGTAATTAATTTTTTAGCATCCGCCAGACTTAAGCCATTTTCATCTGAAAATCTTTCATAAAGGTCATTTATATCTTTTTCTATATTTCTTAAAGCTCTTATATACAAATTTTTTATTTCTGTTTCTATTTCTGATTTAGATTTATTTAGCCATTTTTCTTCACGTTCTTTTGCTCTTTTTTGCCAATATTGCTCATTATTCATTATCACCTTCACCACCAGCATTTAATATATATTGCTGTGTTTCTAAACTATCTTCATTTTCTTTATTTATAGTTTCCATTTCTTTTTGTGGATCATTTATAAAAGGTAATAAGCTTAATAATTTTGTTTGTGATACAATGCCTGTTAGTGATTTAACTATTTCAGACAGTTCCTTAATATTAGCAGGTATATTATCACTAAAAGTAAGTTCAATATCTCTAAAATCAAAATCATTATCCAACATTGATAAAACCCCAAAAATAAGCTCAATTCTTCTTTGGATTGCCTTTTTGAAAAAACGTTCTTTTCTACTACGTATTTGTTCTAATCCTATAAGCTTATATTTAATAGCCACACCAGAAGCGTTAGAAGCAAAATTAACATCTGTCATATCAGGAACAAAACTGAACTTGTGAATATCTGCATTCAATCTGTTTTTCATATTTTCAATGAATGTATCATTAATAGTTTTTGTTAACCATTCTGCTCCACACTCACCATCTGGGAAAAAAAGCATTTTTAATTTTCTCATCATTTTAGCTTCATTAACATTTTCTTCACCATACCCAAAACCTTTTAATATTAAAAATGCATTTGTAAAATCTTCCATATCATCTAAAGTTAGTGATTGTGTTTTATCATAACCATCAATCAAAGATATTTGTTTTTGAAAATCACCTATAGAATATTTGTTATTTTTATACTCTATAATAGGGACAGAATCGAACATATGATAATTATCACTTAATAATTCAAATTTATTTCTATCATATTTATATTTTTTACATTTTTCATTATCATACACATCAATATAAGTGATATATGATGTTCCATCCAAACTATATATTCGATAATGACGTATAGCGAATTTTATGTTTTGCCCAACTGTAGCATCAGCTATCAAAATAACTTCTCTAGGATCTAGAGAAGTAAATCTTATATTAGCATCTTCATCAAGATATAATAATTCATACGCACAACCACATATACTTGCAGTTTCAGCTAATTCCATATTGTGAGCTGACTCATCATTATATTTAAAAATTTCGTTTATCTTTTTTAAAGCCTCTTCATTTTCAGACGTATAGCTAATTGGTTTTCCAATAAAAAAACCTGTACTCATATCAGAAACATATGAACAATAATTATTAACCAGTTTATTATTAGGTGCAGAAGGGTCTTCCCTTTTTTTGTGTTTTATTTTACTTTCACCAAAATAATAATCATATAATTTATTTAATTCTTTTATTTCTTTTTCATGTCTACCTAATAATATTCTCAAATCATTATTAGATAGCTCGTTTATATCAGCTTGAATAAAAATATTAATTCCTCCATCCAATCTTTATCCTATAAACCTAACATAGATTTATTAGCTACTTTTAATTTACGTTTAGTAATTAAATCATTTAATGCATAACGAACACTATCTATAGCATGGTTATTTTTATCTGGATATGCGGAAATAAACTCTCCATTTTTATTTACTTCATACTCATACTTTATAAATTCATTGTACGTATTTGGGCAACGTTTACGATCGATATATATACGATTTAAATCTTGCAAAAATTTCATACCATATTCAACACTATCAGGTCCTTTTTTTGCACCTATAATGTTTAGTCCATAATCCCTTAATTCTGCTATTGATTTAGGCTCTGCACTATCGGCATAAATCAATGCTCCTTTATATTTAGGTTTAATCATTCTAGCTAATGTACTATTTTTTAATTTTTGCTGATATATTTCATCAAAAATATATAAATTTTCATGTTTAGCATCAAACTGCATCGCAGTAAAAGCTAATGGGTCAATACTAAAACCAAAGTCAATACCATAACGCAATCTATCAAATTCATAAATTTGTTTATCTGTTAACCTAATATCTTCTACATTATCAAAAACATTTCCACCGTTACCTGTAACTTCGCCTAAATACTCGTGCCTATAACGGTCATAATTTTTATTTTTTAACTTTTCAGCTTCTAAAATAAACTGTTCTCCCAACCATTCTCTCGGAACAGTTAAATATGAACTATGATTTACTATTTTATCTGGTTCATCATGCAATACTTCTAAATTTACCCAATTATCTCTGCTTTTGGGTGGATTATATGAATAAAATACCCAGTATTTCGAACCACCACGCAATAATGACTGCAGAAGTGAACGTATTTGTTCCATACTAACAAACTGATTACATTCCTCAAACCATACCATACCTACATATCCAAACGGTGGTTTAAATGATTTTATCTTCATCTCATCATCGCAACCTAGAAAAAATATTTTCTGGCCAGTCTTTTTATAAGTAAATTCTAATGGCGATATACTTTTATCAAACTTATTACTTAACCCTAAACTATTAATCCCCCAACTAATTTGAGGATACACGCTATTTCTTAATGTATTACCTACACGTCTTAATACAACAGCATGGCAACTAGGATTTTTTATAAGTAACAAAGGTATATCTATACTTACCTTTGACGATTTAGTACTGCCACGACCACCAGCAAACCAAAAATGTGTGAATTCATGATTGTGTATTTGACGATGTATTTTATAAAAAGCAGGTTGTATTAAATTTATTAATTCTATTCGCTTTTTACTCATCATCTGATACCTCTGGAATATTATCAATAATTATTACTTCTTCTGATGCTTCTTCTTGTGTGGTCCATCCTAATAATTTTTCTAATTTTTCCCAAGCCCAACGCTTATCTACTAATTTTAATGAAACACCATCTCTCCCTTGCTTAACTTCTTGAATTAATGATGTATCTACAGTATCACTATCTAATAAGTCAACAAAATTTACTGTAATTGTATTGCCCTCAGACAACTCAATCGTTCTTCTACCAAACTTTAAATAATCTCGTATGTCTGATTTAACAACTTTAGATAAAAAAATAACCATGTCGTTAACATCCAACTGTATATGTTCACGCATGATTTCTTTTAACTCATTTATTTTTTCTTTTATTCTAACTTTACCTAACAATCTATAAGCTGATGCACTGGCACATTCATAACTGCATCTATAGGCTTTCAAATAACTTTGTAATGCATTATTACTCATCACATAATATATACAAAACTTTTGTTGTTCGGCAGTTAGACTATCATCAGACATTACTGCATCTTTTAATTCTTTTACTATTTTATGACTTGTATCTTCGTTTTGAGGTTGCAACCTTTTTATACTTTTGGTTGCAACTTTTTCTTTTGGTTGCAACTTTTTCTTTTTCCAATATCGAGTTGCCCATGATTTTATAGTCGATAATTTTACATTATATTTATCGGCGATTTCTTTATATTTCAGTCCTGCACAATAATCTTCATATGCTAACTCTCTTATGTTTTCATTGGACACATTTCCTCCCCACCTTATATTTTTAGAATATCCTATTTGTTTGTTTATCTTCTTTTAACTTAAATTTCTTAACAATAAAATATCTAACAATTAAACCTGCGACAATAACAAAAAGAGCAATGCTAATTGGGACCATAATAATAGCAATTAACATCATCAACATAATATCCATATTATTTCTTTAACCTCTCTTTTAATTCCATAATTATTTATCACTCCCAAAAATATATCCTACTGCAAAACCAAATAAAAAGAATCCACCGCAAATGCAATTAAATATTAATTGCTTCATCGCTAATACATCCATAATTATTTATCACCTTTAAATCCACATTTAGCACATAACCATAAGAAGCCTAAAAAGTCCCATACTTTATTTTCTATTTTCTTCATGCAGATTTGTTCACCAATTTTCATATCAAAATTTTTAGCATCTATCGGTGAACTTGTTTCTTCTATTGTAAAATTATTTTTTAATTTTACCTGTGTAAGAGTTGTTTTTTCTCCTATTTGGCAAGACTCTACTTTATCAATGAAATTACTAACATCTTCTTGTGTTACAGTATCTTCTTTTTGCATTTCTAAATACTGGGCTTCAAAGATATCTTTAGGACACCAAGATACATAACCATCAGGATAATAAATTTTATATCCTTCATCTCCAGTCATATGACCTTTGAAGTCTTTCCATGCTTTGCATGGTTCAGCTTTTACCATTTTCACACTAATATAGTTTTTAATCATTACTATTCCTTCTTTCTGTTTATTGTACATTTTATCGTTCAAAATCACTCAATAAATGAATAAAATTCGCATTTACAAACATTTTTATCAATTATATTAACTTCTATTTCAGAACCATTAGAAAGTTCTCTAGTATATGGGTTAAATTCATCTAAACTATACCATTCTGTTTTTCCATTATGATAAACAATATATCCATCAATATTATATACATTTGCTAAAGGTGGTATATTATATCCTTGTTTTTTATAAAATTCACCCAGTGTCATTGGTTCTGCTTCTATTACTTTTACTAAAAGATATTTTTTCCTATTGTTAAGCATTTTACTTAAAACTCCTTTTATAAAACAAAAAGAGTTAATCCTAAATATAGATTAACTCCCACATACTTAATATATATTAAAACTGGTAGTCCCTGTCGGAATCGAACCGACAACCACTCGGATATAAGCCGAAGGCTCTAACCATTGAGCTAAGGGACATTTGTCTTTTTTTGACAAGTATAATTATAACATCTTTGAAATGAAGCACAATACGACATTATAGGACATTATACGACATCATACGACATCATACGACATTTTTTTTGAAAACTTTATTTTATATATCTCTCTCAATGCTTTATTATGAATTCTTTGTGTTGTTCTATACGTATGGTGATATCTATACGCCACTTCTTCAAGAGACATGTTTACCAAATATATAGCTCTAATTATTATTCTATAACTAGATTGACTTAATTTCTGTACAATGCTTTCTATTTCTGTTTTTAGAGATAAATACTCTTCTTTTTTGTCATTAACAAGCTTTTCATGGTTTTCAATCAGCACAATAAAGTTAGAAGTGTCCCTGTTAATGCCATTACTATGCCCACCTTCTGCTCCATATATAGTAGCTTTAACACTACCATTATTTTTAAGATTATCTAGTTCTTTAACTGCTAAAAGATAATCTTCTTTTTTTTCCCATAAAGAATCTAAATACTGACTCGCCTTTATTAATTCACTATCTCTTTTTCTACGTTTCATTTTTATAATACCTCCATTTTTGTAATACATAATATTTTATATCGCACAAAAAGACTCTGCATAAAAAATACAGGTAATTATAAAAAAATATAAAAGGAGCTAATTTATAGCTCCTTAATTTAAAATGGTATTTCTTCATCACATGGAACTTCTGAACCAAATGATTTAGCTTGTGGTGGAGTTTGTACATTATTAATAGGCTTGCTACCCATAAATTCGATTTCATGAGCTATAACTTCAGTAACATAACGCTTACTTCCGTCTTGTGCATCATAACTGCGAATCTGAATACGACCTTCTATTAAAACTTGACTTCCTTTCACTAAATTATTACCACATACCTCAGCTAATTTATCCCATACTACGATAGGAATAAAATCTGCTGTCTGTTGAGCATCACTGCTACTAAACCTACGATTAACAGCTAACGTAAAACTAGCCACTGCTTTTCCTGTTTGTGTATAACGCACTTCTGGGTCACGCACAAGACGTCCTGCTAATATTACTTTATTCATATAACATCTACTTTCTATAAATTTTATTAAATTCTGTACCATATTTTTTAGATATAACTGATATGTTTAATAAGAAATAACCTTGTTTATCTAGAAAATACGCTAATTTTTTCATAAATTTATTCATGAAGCTCCTTTCTTCTTTTTTTCTTTAATTTTATCATTATGCATTATATTATTAATAGCATTTTCAGATACTGGATCCGATTTTGTTCGATTACTTAAAGGATTGTAATCATATTTCATATGCATCACCTCAAAAAAATTTTAAAATAAAATCAAGATGCCTGCATATTATTTATCTCATTCTGTTTGTGAAACTAAATGAGTAAAATCTAATTTTACTCCTAATTGTTTCTCAATAAAATCTATCATCTTCTTATTTTCCTTAATTGTAAAATCTATACCATAAAAATATTTAATATATTCAGCTATAGTGGGTATATCATGATAAAATATTTCACCTTTATTACCCAGATCATTTATAGATAATGATTTTAAGCCATATTTATCCCATACTTTATTTGTCTTTTTATCATAGTCTATAATTAATAAATTATTACTATCTTTATATTTAACAAGAATTTCTTTTCCATTAAATAATAACCTTTTTGCTTCATTCAATGTTATTTTTTCCATATATACTTTCAATCCTTTACTATAAAATAATTACTGTTCTAGCATGTCATGTTATAGCTCCTTCATTATTTAAAGTCAATATTTTCTAAAAAGTATACATTACTTATTCACCATCTATCAGTTTGTTTTTGTTTCGCTTTTATATTTCTAATTACATCTTTTATATTTTTATCAAGTATTTTAGATGATTTGAATAAATCATTACATTGTAAAGCATATAATATCAAATCACTAAATATACTTGTTGTATTTAAATCTTTAGCAAATTCATTAATATCTATACGATTAAATAATAAATTAACATTTTCTTTTTTTGTTTATCTAATTTTTTAAAATTATATCTTAAAAATAATTCCATTTTATTAAACACTCTCCTTCTTATTATTTGGAACGTATATTCTAACATTACATACTTTGAAATTTTATTATCAATAATATATTTATTTAATAAACCCATTCGTTAAAAAATCATGTGTTAGACAATTTGTTATTTTATTTACTTTATTATATTTCTTATTTAATAAGAATAAATATTTGCCAATACATATATTTCGTTCAGCAGACAGTTTGGAGATAACTGAAATAACGGAACACAATTCTAAGTCTATGTCTTTATCAGGTTTTATAACAAACTGATGCTCTCTTTCTAAATCTTTATAATAATTTTCTATTACTTTAATCGCCTTATTTAATTCCTTTATATTTGCCACTTTTATTCACCCTTCTATTGGTTCATTAAAATCAGCATATCCCAGAAATTTTATTCCCATAACGCAGTAACCGTCTTGTATACCTTCTGGAAAATCTTCATGATTCAATATATATATAACTTTACACTTAGCAGTGCATCCTGTGTATTTTTTCTCTATTGGGTTATATTCTTTTAAAATAAGAATATCATTTACTGCTTTAGGTATTCCAAGTTCCCAGTGCCACC
>OAUS01001299.1_pt1 | contig 12855 bp, 13 predicted proteins | sample 1516801 | NCBI WGS metagenome assembly OAUS01 (sample SAMEA2580001, study PRJEB22360) | human gut metagenome | biome: human gut; feature: human-associated habitat; material: faeces | place: Denmark | collected 2008/2010
AATGAAAAATACATAGAAACAGCAATCACACTTTCACGCCTGTATGGAATCGCAGAAACACTCCACCCGTGGGCGTATCTTGAAAACCATCGGTTTTGCGATAAAATAAGAACGTGGACAGAGGAATATTTACAATCCGAACAAGAGGATATTTTATCGTTCTTTGAATCAAAAGTAATTGAATAAAAAAGGACGTATCTAAGCTCGATAATCGTCCTCTACTAAATATCCTCGGGTGGAATATATTCTAAAATATCTTCTACTCTACATTGTAAGATTTCGCAAAGAGTATCAAGTGTGGTAGTAGTAATCGGCTTGTTATGTTTCATGCGGTGTATGGTATTTGCAGGCAAGCCAAACTTATAAATCAATGCATACTCTGTTATATTCTTTTTGTAAAGTGTATCATAAAAGGGTTGATATGAAATCATATACTGAATCACGTCCTTTGCATGGTTTTATACATGATATCATTATCAATATATTGACTATGCCTAATATATTAGCTATAATTGTGATTATCGAGACAGACAATACATATAAGAAAACATCTAAAGGAGAGATTACACATGAAAAAGAAAGTACTAGCTCTTTTCATGTCATCTATGCTGATACTTTCACTTACAGCTTGTAACTCATCAGCTGATACATCAAAAGAGACTACGAAAAAGAAGGAGACTACTGTTTCTGTCGACAAGGATACCGATAAGGTGGACGACAAGAAGGACTCTAAAGAGTCTGACAAGAAGGCTGACAAAGCCGATAAGCAGGAAGACTCTAAAGAGTCTAGCAAGCCTGCTAAAAAGCCTGCCGATAAGGCAGACGATAAGGATAACGGCAAGAAGAACGACAAGCCTGCTGAAAGCAAGCCTTCAAAACCTGCTAACAGCGGTGCTGTGAACAAGCCTTCTAAGCCTTCTAATCCTGCACCTGCACCTTCTAAGCCTGCTCCAAGCAAGCCTAATAAGCCTGCACCTAGTGAGCCTGCTAAGCCTAGCAAGCCTGCTCACCAGCACGACTGGAAGACTGAGTACAAGACGGTACATCATGAGGCTCAGTATCGTAACGAGCCTGTATATGAAGACCAGATTGTCTACGAAGACCGTCCTGTGTACAAGTGGCAAGCATACTGGACTTGTAATGAGTGTAATCAGCGTTTTGAAAACGAAAAAGATGTTGCTCGTCATGCACTTATGATTTGTGGTGGTGGCTGGACTGCTCACAAGGAGCAAGTCCAAACTGGCACTGAACAGGTACAGGTTGGAACCAACAAAGTGCAAATCGGCACGAACCCAGTTCTTGTAAAGGACGCCTGGGATGAACAGGTTCCAAATGGTCAGTCTTGCTCTTGCGGTGCACGCAAGTAAGCAAAACGCTTGACTCACACACACCCTGCCCATTCGGGTAGGGTGTTCTTTTTTTCACCCGCAGTTACCACCTCTCCATAAAACAACCTTTCTACAAAAAATATGAAAGGGCAGTTTGCCAAGGATTATATTGATTCGGGCAAGGAATCCATTTTCAGATCTTTTAAAGAATTGAAAACAACGGATTCCTTTTCATTTAATTGTTGAACGTTTGAAATTGTTAATTTTTTTCTCATTTACTTTATAAAGCTTTTCTATGTTTCTTAGTCTTTCCATATGATAAAAGGATTCCAACATTCTATTTTTGAGATTATCATAATCCTGTTTTAAGTTTTCTATATCTTCTTCCGAATAGTCCTGTTCACGTCCTTTTAACGCTAAATATGAGCAAGCATTTCAATGTGATATTTGGAAAGCAGGAGGAAGTGATTGTTATGAATAAGACAGTTAATTAAACGGGTGCATTTAGAGGAGATTCTTTTGAAATCCGAGACAATCTAAAATGTATTAAGGCTATGGAAAGAAAGCCTTGTCTATGCTAAAATCACACATAGGCAAGGCTCTTTTCATACTAGAAAGGAGCAATCATGAGTAGACGAAAAGATAACAAAGGACGATTACTCAAAACTGGAGAATCACAAAGAAAGGACGGACGATACGCATATAAATATCAAGATAAAAATGGAAAATCAAAATTCCTGTATTCATGGCGATTAACCGATACTGACCCTATTCCAAAAGGAAAACGTTTTTGTAGGTCGTTGCGAGATCTTGAAAGAGACCTGCAACGTGACCTATTTGACGGAATTGATTCTTCGGGTAAAAAAATGGTGTTGTGGCAATTATACGAAAAGCATAACGCTTTAAAACCGAATGTCAGACAATCAACTGAAACAGGCAGAAAATATCTTATGGATATTTTAAAATCTGATATATTGGGGAATATGCCTATTGAATCTATCAAACCTAGTGATACAAAAGAATGGGCTATCCGCATGAAGAAGAACGGATATTCCTATCAAACAATTAACAATTACAAAAGGTCATTGAAAGCGTGCTTTTACACAGCTATCAATGATGATTTAGTCCGTAAGAATCCTTTTAACTGGAATCTTAGTGATGTATTGGAAGATGATACGATACACAAAACTGCATTAACAGATGAACAGGTCAATGCTTTATTGTCATTTTTAAAGATAGATGATGTATATAAAAAATATTATCATGGTTCTGCTATATACAGGATTGCGTATTTCTGAATTATGTGGATTAACAGTTTCTGATATTGACTTTGAACAAGGATTTATTAGAGTAAATCATCAAATTAACTATGATAAAGGAAAATATTCTATCAACGAGCCAAAGACAGACAGCGGAATCCGAGAAATCCCTATGATTAAAATTGTAAAAGAAGCATTGCAAGATGAAATCAAAAACAGGGGTAAAATACAAAACGTAAATATTGATGGTTATTCTGATTTTGTATTCTTGAATCAGAAAGGCTATCCTATGTATGCAACAGCCTATTCCTCAACATTTCCTAATATGATAAAGAAATACAATAAGTATCACAAGGGAAATGGACTTCCGCTTATCACACCACACAGTCTACGCCATACGTTCTGTACAAATATGGCAAACAAAAAAATAACCCCGAATACTTTGCGGTATATCATGGGGCATAAGAATATCACGATGACCCTCGGCTATTATGCACACGGTACAGCTCAATCAGCGATGGCTGAAATGCTTTCTATCTACGCTTAGTTTACTACAAATTTTACTACATTTGAGAGATAGAATATGAGTTGATTTAAGCCGATTTGTGAACTGACATTCAAGCTATAACTTCTCAAATACCGCGTAGAATAAGGGTTTATAAGGATTTGAGAAGTTATAAGCTGAATCGTAAAAAATTATTTAATGTTTTGCAGAAAAAGTCTTTTCTTGTTTACTATGAACAATTTCTTCAGCACGATCTAGTGCTGCACTGATACTTGGTTGGAAGTTTTCTTCTCCCACAAGCTCAATAAAGCCTGCCTTTTCCATGACCTTCATCGGTTGATCATTCACATGTGAAAATACAATCGTGATTCCTTTGGATTCACAAACTTGAACTAAATCCTTTAATGCGTTTAGTGCCGTACTATCTAATGAAGGAACACTGCGCATACGAAGAACTAGACATGTTGTAAAATCTTTTACCACAATTTCTTCAATCACACTGGTCGCTCCAAAGAACAAGGGTCCTGAAATCTCATAGACACGAATCTGAAGGGGAAGCTTTTGAAGGTGTTCATCAACATCGAGTGTATCCTCATCTACATATGTCCAGCCATTGACTTTTGTTTCTTCACTCATACGTTTAATGAATAATAAACAAGCAAGTACCATTCCCACTTCAATGGCCACAACCAAATCAAAAATTACAGTTAGCACAAATGAAGTGACTAAAACTATAATATCACTCTTAGGTGCTGTTTTAGCTAAGTTCACAAAGGTACGCCATTGGCACATATTGTATGCGACGATAAATAAAATTGCTGCAATGGTAGGCATCGGAATCATTCCGGCATATGGCATTAAAACAACCAATACAATTACTAATGTGATAGAGTGCACCATACCGGCAATCGGTGTTTTTCCTCCATTTTTAATATTGGCAGCCGTTCTTGCGATAGCACCCGTGGCAGGAATTCCTCCAAATAAAGCTGACGCAATATTTCCAGCACCCTGCGCAACAAGTTCCATATCCGAACGATGTTTTCCATTAATCATGCCATCAGCAACAACACAAGAAAGTAATGATTCAATGGCCGCTAATACAGCTATGGTTAGTGCATTCGGTAATGCATTTTGAATCATGTTTAATGATAAGCTTGGAAAATGTAAAGATGGTAATGCATTGCTGATGGTATAAAGATTTCCAATTGTATTTACCTCTAAAGGCAAGAATTGAACCATCAAAATTCCAGCAATAACGGCTAAAAGTGAGCCTGGAATTCTTTTAAAGATATATGGAGCAATAATCAAGATAACTAAAGATACCACACCTACAATCACGGCATCCATATTCATTGTAGAAAAATTATGGATTACAGTCTCAAATTTTTCAACCGTCTCAATAGGCTTTACTCCCGTTGGATAAGTTAATCCAAAAAAATCTTTTAATTGTCCAATCACAATCGTAACGGCAATACCCGAAGTAAAACCTGTCGTAATAGTAAATGGAATAAACTTGATTAGACTTCCAAAATGACATAGACCCATCAAAATCAAAAAAACACCTGCAAGAATTGTGGCAACGACAAGGCCATCCATTCCATCATGCGCTACAATTCCAGCAACAATCGTCGCAAATGCAGCAGTCGGTCCTGCAATTTGTACACTGCTTCCGCCTAGTGCTGAAATGACAAAACCTGCCACAATTGCAGTAAATATACCGGCTTCCGGTCCAACGCCAGAAGCAAGTGCTAATGCAATCGATAATGGTAATGCGATAATAGCGACGATAATTCCAGCTGTCACATCTTTGAAAAACCGAGACTTATCATAGCTTTTAAGTGATGAAAGTAACATCGGTTTTAGTGAATTCATTTGTTAATATCCCTCTCTTTTTAACAACCTTTAAAGTATACCATAATTTAAGTATTTTTAAGGAATTTTATATACTAGTATTTGATATACTATACATATAACACTAAATTTCAGGAGAATAATATGAAAAAAAAGACTAAAATTATAATTTTAATCTCAGCATGCCTTTTAATCGTCGTTATCGGCATTTATTACTTGTTTCCAAAGGAATCAAGTAATGGAAACATCTATGTTCAAAAAGTTTCAACAATCATCGGATCTTCCTATACGGAAAATCGTTATTCAGGTGTTGTAGAATCCTCAGAAACAGTTGATATTAATCAAGATGGAAACAAATCCATTACAGATATGTATGTAAAAGAAGGGCAAAAAGTAAGTAAAGGAGATAAATTATTTTCTTATGACACTACAGAAGCAGCGAATTCGATTGCACAAAAAAAATTAGATATTGAAGCCCAAAACAATGAAATCGCCGCTCAAAATAATACAATTGAAGATTATAAGGCCGAACTAAATAAGGGTGGAGATAAAGTAGAGATTCAGGCACGAATCAATGATGCGAGTTATGCGATTCGTCAAGCTCAAAACACAATCAAAGCTACACAAACTGAAATCGATCAGTTGAATAAACAAATTGAAAATTCTACTGTCCTTTCTACTATTGATGGAATTATTAAAGAAGTAAATAAAGATGGTGGAACGGATGAGAGTGGAAACCAAAAACCGTTAGTATCCATTACGCAAACTACAGATTTTAGAGTGAAAGGCTCTATTAGTGAAATGGGCACCATTTCTGAAGGGACAAGTGTCATTGTCAGAAGTCGTGTAAATGAAGATCAAATCTATAAGGGGACTGTCACAAAAGTAGAAACAGAGCCTCAATCGAATTCGAACAATAACTTTTATGGAGCGGATTCAGGGGAATCTGCATCCAAATACCCTTTCTATGTCTCTTTAGACAACAACAAAGGTTTAATGCTTGGACAACACGTATATATTGAAGTGGATAATGGCCAATCTACAAAGAAAAAAGGTATCTGGCTAGATGCAAGTTTTATTGTTTCGGATGACAATGGAAATTCATATGTATGGGTATCTGAACGTGGTAAATTAAAGAAAAGAAAAGTAGAACTTGGTAAAACAGATGAAGAAACCTATACCACAAAAATCAAATCAGGACTCAACGTTGATGACTATATCGCGTGGGCTGATGATTCTTATTCAGAAGGAATGAAAACAACTACAGAATATCAGACGGAAACGGATGGTGATGCCAATGCTTCTTAATATACAAAATATTTATAAGAACTACGGTAAAGAACCTATGATTGTTCCTGTATTAAAGGATGTCAGTCTTGAAGTCGTACAAGGTGACTATATTGCGATTATGGGACCTAGCGGCTCAGGTAAAACAACACTTATGAATATCATTGGATGTTTAGATCGAGCAAGTTTGGGTACGTATCTATTTGAAGCTGAAGATATTTCTGAAATGAATGATGATGCATTAAGTGATCTTCGTTTAAATAAGATTGGCTTTGTATTCCAAAACTTCAATCTTCTAAGTTCGGAAACCGCTCAAGAAAATGTAGCTTTACCTTTGATTTATGCAGGTATTGATAAAGAGAAAAGAAATCAAAGAGCTATAGATGTATTAAATAAAGTAGGTTTACAAGATCGTATTTCATTTAAGCCAAGCCAATTATCTGGTGGACAAAAACAGCGTGTTGCGATTGCTCGCGCCATTATCAATAATCCAAAAATCCTACTTGCCGATGAGCCTACAGGAGCACTTGATCAAGCAAGCGGAAAACAAGTTATGGAATTATTTAAATCCTTAAATGATGAAGGTGTAACAATCATTATGATAACGCATGATGCCAATGTGGCAAGTCATGCAAAAAAAATTCTTCATATCATTGATGGAGAAATCATTGAAAATAAACAAGGAGGTGTGCTATGAAGCCTTCTATAAAAAAAGGAATTATTATTACTTCTATATGTGCATTTACCTTAGTTGGAATTAAGTTTTATTTGAATTCAACAAACAAAATCGATGTAAACTCTGTATCCACATTAAATACAGGGTATTGGGATAACCCATCCACATCTACTGGTCTTGTATCCAATAGTGATAGGCAATCCGTATTATATGATGCTTCTAAAACAATTACACAAGTATTTGTACAAGAAGGTCAACAGGTCAATTCAGGTGATCCTTTATTGTCATATGACCTAACTACACTTCAAAGTGCAGTAGATACAAGTCAATTGGATGTAGAAAAAGCTCAAAATGCGATTGCACTTGCCGAGCATGAATTAAAGAAATTATTAAATACAACGCCTATTCCAGATGTTGTCGAAGAACCAGAAATTCAAGATCATACTCCTGCACCATTGCCTGGTGTTCCTGAAAAAAATGGAAATGGTTTATATCCTTATATTCTATCTTTATCACAAGCTGAAAAGAATTTCACGGCTTATAAAATCTATTACACTTCTACAACAAGTGAAGCTCCTGAAAAAGGGCCTCATGAAAAGGCATCATTATGGAAAGAAGAAAGAGAAATGAAAGAATCTAACAATACCTGTTGGTATTGGATTGAATATACATATACAGATGGTTCAACAAACGCGTATGATTCTAAAGATGTTGTAGAATATTATAGTGATAAACAACAAATCCCAAATAAAGAAATCTTTTTAGCTGGAACTAAACAGAATCCGTATGTATTTAAGTTAAGCGAAAATCAAGGGTTTGTGTATGGAAAGCTATTTTTAGACAATGCGAATCTAAACCAATACTTACGATTCGATGTGTATACAAATGATGGAGATATTGATTCTTCATGGCTCGTTCGTTGCGACAAGTTTACCACTATACAATCCATTAATGAAGGCGATATGTATTCGGTGATTTCACACACAAAGGAAGAACAGAAATATGTGGAAGTAGAACAAAAGCCAAGTCAAGATCTCTCATCGGGTTATACAGAAATTGAACTTGCGAAAGCAATCCGTGATAAGAAACAGGAACTGAAAACTTTAGATTTAGGCTTAAAAAAAGCTCAGCTTTCTTTAAGCGAAAATAAAGCTTTATTAAATGATGGAGTTATTCGTGCAAAACGAAGTGGCATTGTTCGTAATATCAAAAAAACATCGGATTCTTTACAAGATGGAAATACCTTCTTAGAAGTAGCCGGTGGACAAGGAACTTATATTAAAGGAAGCATTAGTGAATTAATGTTAAATCAAATTAAAGTTGGAGATACTATTTCTGCCTATTGTTGGACAAGTGGAGAAACGTTTGATGCCAAAATCCAAAGTATTGATACTGTACCTTCTTCAAATAGTAACTATAATGGTTCAGGTAATCCAAATGTGAGCTATTATGAGTTTGAAGCTTATGCCAAAGATGCATCGAAAATACAAGCTGGCGAATATTTAGAATTAACATTCAATTCGGCTGGTGACACTACGAGTTCGATTTGGCTTTCTAAGGCTTATGTCAAACAAGAAGGAAATAAATACTATGTTTTAAAAGATGTTCATGGCAAATTGAAAAAGCAGTATGTGACCGTTGGAAAAATCGTATGGGGCGATACGATGGAAATCAAAGATGGACTTTCAGACACAGATTATATTGCGTTTGCGTATAGTAAAAACGCAAAAGAAGGCGTTAAGACGCAAAAATCTTCGGAGGCTACATCATGATTGAAAACATAAGATTATCATTTCGAGGTATTTTTACGCATAAAATGCGATCATTTCTTACAATGCTAGGAATCATTATTGGGATTGCCTCTATCATTGCGATTGTTTCTACAATTAAAGGGACAAATGATCAGATTGAAAAGAATTTAATTGGTTCCGGAAATAACACAGTAAAACTAGCTTTGTATCAAGAAGATTGGGAATACTCTTTTGATTCTGGTATTCCTAATGGAGTTCCAACTGTTTCAAAAGACACACTTAAATCCTTAAAAAACATTGATCACGTAGAAGGTGTTTCTCTGTATCGTTCTAGGCAAAGTTATCAAGTCATCTTCCGCAATAATACATCTTTAGACGGTGGATACATCATGGGTGTCCAACAAGATTATTTCTCTATTAGCGGGTTAACTATCAAAAAAGGAAGAGGCATTACAGATAAAGACAACAAAAAATTTAGACAAGTTGCCGTCTTAGACGAAACAAGCGCAAGACTTCTATTTGGCGAAGATGATCCAATCGGTAAAACCATAGAAATTTCTTCAACACCATTCACCATTGTTGGTGTTTGTGCCAATAAAGAAAATTTTGAACCTTCTATGGATAGCATTGATGAATATTATACATACAATCAATCTACTGGTTCTAAAGTCTATGTTCCTATTGAGTCTTGGCCATTATTCTATCAGTTTGATGAACCTCAAAGTGCTTTACTGAAGGTGGATGCGACTTCAAATATGACTAGTGTTGGAAAAGAAGCAGCCGATGTATTAAATACATATGTCTCTTCTTCAAATGTTCAATACAAAGCACAAGACTTATTGAAGCAGGCAAAAGATATTCAAAATCTTTCTAAATCCACAAATGCCATGTTAATCTGGATTGCCGGTATTTCCTTACTTGTTGGTGGTATTGGTGTTATGAACATCATGTTAGTAACAGTAACAGAAAGAACGAAAGAAATTGGTCTTAAAAAAGCCATTGGTGCTAAGAAAAAAGCCATCCTATTTCAATTCTTAACTGAAGCGATAGTACTTACTTCAATTGGAGGTATTGCAGGTGTAATAACAGGTATTGGCTTAGCTAAATTAATATCTATTCTAAATGGTACACCTGTATCCATTAGTATTCCTGCCATGATACTATCTGTATTATTCTCTATGGCAATCGGTATTATTTTTGGATTGTTACCAAGTTATAAAGCTGCGAATCTTGATCCAATTGAAGCTTTAAGACATGAATAAATGTTGTAACGAGAAAATTCGTTGCAACTTTTGTAAGCGTCAAATTTGAAGGTGGTACAAAATATAGTTGAGACATGACATAATCTTTGTGTAAGTAGATGGTGATTAAACTACATGGCTAAGATCAACAATGTACACAAGGATGAGCCAGACACTTTCGATTTTGTTAAAGTGAATGTATTAGATGATAAAACTAGAAACGGTAATAATTGTACTGTTCGTTACAACGGTGTTTCTTTCTGTCTGACAAAAGAAAACATGGACTTGGTTTTTGAGTTTATTCAGAGGATGAATCATGCTGGATCTTTCTAAAATCGAAAATATTTATTTAGCTCCTGGAGCCACGGATCTAAGAAAATCAATCGACGGATGTAGTAATATTGTTCAGTATCAAATGTTTCTTGATCCTTTCAGCCCTTCTATATTTATCTTCTGCAACCGAACAAAGACAACAATCAAAGTTTTAGAATGGGATGGAAATGGATTCTGGCTTCATGCAAAGAAACTGATTGGTAAGGATCGCTTTCGATGGCCCAAATCAAAAGAAGAAGCGAGTATGCTGATTGACAAAAGGCAGTTGTCATGGTTACTGGATGCCTTGAAATCGAGCAGAAACATGCTCATCACAAAATAGATGCAGTCGTTTGAAAAACGCTTTATTTAAAGCGCAAATGACTGCATTTTATGGTATAATAAGCAGGTAGAAATGAGGCCTGTATGACTGTAAAAGATATTGATTCCATGTCGTTTGACGAACTTAAAAATGAATTTATCCAGTTTAGAAAAATGATGATGGATCATATTTCAGAACAGGAAAAACAAATCCAGGACTATAAGAAGAAAAATGAAGAACTGACTGTAAACATTAAAGAATTACAGTTGGAACTGGCTATTGAAAAAGAAAAATACAAACAGGTGGTAGCTGCTAAATACCAGTCACAGAAGAATCAGATTGCACTGGATATGCCAACTTTATTTGATGATATAGAAGAAGAGGCATTAAAAGTAGAAGATTCAGAAATTGAAGAAGTAATAACAGTTGGTGAACACACAAGAGTTCGCCGTCCTAAGGAACAACATTTGTCTTATGATCACCTGCCAAAAGTAGATGAATATCTGTCTGTACCAGAAGGTGAAGATATCTGTGAAAAATGTGGTTCAAAAATGCATATAAAGAAATATCAGACAAAAGAAGAATTGGTATATGAACCAGCTCGTCTTTTTGTACGTGTTACACATATACCTGTATTAGAATGTGAAAACTGCCAAATCTATAGTGAAGAAGGAAAATCAACATATCATACAGTAACACATCATTTTTTATTTGACAGAAGTATATGTTCACCAGAACTTTTGGCATACATAATCGATATGAAATACAATAATGGTCTTCCATTGTATACAATAGAAAAGATATTTCAAAGAGATCACGCAATCATACCAAGACAAAACATGTCAAACTGGGTGATTGGAAGCATGAAATATCTGGAACCACTCTACAATCTGATGAAAGAGGATCTTTTAAGGATGAAGCTTATACATGCAGATGAAACTACAACTCAGGTATTGAATGAAGAAGGAAAGCCAAGTACATCCACATCCTATATGTGGGTATATCGTTCCAATAAGCATGAAGTGCCGATTGTACTGTATGATTACCATTCTACAAGATCAGGAGACTATCCAAAAGAATTCCTAAAAGGATATAGCGGATATCTAGAATCAGACGCATACGACGGATACAATAAAGTCGAAAACGTAATTCGATGTCTGTGTAATGTCCATGCCTTAAGGAAATTCAAGGATTCATATAAACTGCTTCCAAACAATAAGGAACGAAAAACGAGCGATGAGGCAAAAGCCATACAGAAATATGACGAAATCATCCACCATTCAAATCTTATTGATGAAAAAGCAGCTGAAAAATATTCGAATCCTGAAAAGCGAATGGAATATATCACAAAGAGACGAAAAGAAGAACTCAAGCCAAAGTTTGAGAAGTTTTTATCGTATCTTGAAGAAATCGAACCAAGAAACAAAGGCAAATATTCCATGAGCAAAGCAATCCAGTATGTATTGAACAACAAAGAAGGACTTATGGAATTTACAAATGATGCGATCATCCCACATGACAATACAAGCTGTGAAAGAAGTATACGCCCATTTGTAGTCATACGAAATCGATGCAAATTCAGCGTAAGCGTACATGGAGCACAAGCGAGTGCCATGATCTATTCATTAGTAATCAGCTGTATAGAAAATAAACAGAATCCATACATGTACTTTACTCATTTATTTGAAAATCTACCAAAATTAGATTTAACAAATAAAGAAGAACTGAGAAAGTATTTGCCATACAGTCGAGAACTACCAAGCTATATCCGAACATTATCAAAGAGCGAAATAAAAGCCATCCTTAATGAAGCCAACTCACAAGTGTGATCCAGCAAGGATGGCTTTATTATATATTCGTCAGCAGTTTATTTGTACCACCTTCAAATTTGACGCTTACTCTCATATCGTAGAAGATGAGCTTTTTCAAGAAAATACAATAACTATCGTCGTATCTCATGATAATGAATGGAATGATTATGTAGATCAGATAGTTAAATTATGAGAAATCTAAAGACGAATTATAAGGATTATCAAATAAAATCATAAATAGTGTATTGCCGCACTCTAAACAGCTACCAAAGAATCTATATGTAAAATAGAAAAGATCCGATTGGCAATGACATAGTATCATTTCAAATTGGATCTTTTAATATGGGCTCTATTTGACGCTTACCTCTTCGTGGATTTATTGGCTCTGAGTAATGGATTGGGTGGTTCTCAGTGCTGGACGGTATGGCTCTGAATGCGTGGAATACTCACAATATAAATAAAATTAAAGCAATCGTACAACGCAGTTACATACGTAATCACAGAATCTAATT
>OAUS01001311.1_pt1 | contig 12738 bp, 11 predicted proteins | sample 1516801 | NCBI WGS metagenome assembly OAUS01 (sample SAMEA2580001, study PRJEB22360) | human gut metagenome | biome: human gut; feature: human-associated habitat; material: faeces | place: Denmark | collected 2008/2010
TAAAGGAAAGAGAATAGGCAAATATACTTCTGATGATATTCTGTTGACAGCAGATTGGTGTAATTTGTTACCCAGGAAAATACTCGGATACAAATCACCTGATGATCTATTCGAGAATGAGCTTGATAAGATTTATGCAGCTTGATTTTTAAAAAGTGTGCAACTTCTTATTGCAATTTAGGGAAGTTTTATTTTTAAGAGAACTAATTACGAAAAAACTATAGAAATTGCTGCTTAAAAAACAATTAAATAATCTACTACTTTCATAGTATTTAGCAAACGAAAAAGCTCTGATTACTTTCATAATCAGAGCTTTTGGTGTTTATTTTATTCTTGACCAGGAACTTTCAGTACAGCACCTGTTGCAGCAGAGGTTACTAGAGCCGCATAACGTGCCAGATAACCGGATTTTACTTTCGGCGGGGGGCAAACCCATTTTTTACGGCGTTTAGCCAGTTCTTCGTCGGAAAGTTTGACGTTTAAGGTACGGTTGGGAATGTCGATTTCGATAATGTCGCCATTTTCAAGCAGGGCGATATTACCGCCTTCACGAGCTTCTGGAGAGATATGGCCGATGCAGGCACCACGAGTAGCACCGGAGAAACGTCCATCAGTCAGCAGAGCAACGTCTTTATCATGTCCCATACCTGCTAAAACAGAGGTTGGGTTGAGCATTTCACGCATACCAGGTCCGCCTTTAGGTCCTTCGTAACGGATAACAACAACATCACCGGATTTAACTTCTTTAGCACAAATAGCAGCAATTGCTTCATCTTCAGAATCGTAAACTTTAGCAGGACCACTGAACACTTTCATGGAAGGATCTACAGCAGATTCTTTAACTACGGAGCATTCGGGAGCGATATTACCTTTCAACACAGCGATACCGCCAGTTTTATTGTAAGGATTTTCGACGCTATGAATTACTTCGGGACGCATGATTTCGGCGTGTTCGATAACTTCACCGACAGTTTTGCCTGTTACGGTAGTACATTCTTTATGAATGAGTTGCAGACGGTCTAGCTCATGCATAACAGCAGGAATACCGCCGGCTTCGTTAAGGTCTACAATGTGATGTGTACCGCCAGGGCTGAGTTTAGTTAAATAGGGGGTACGTTTAGAAATTTCGTCAAATAAGTCTAATGGTAATTGGATACCTGCTTCATGAGCGATGGCCGGAAGATGCAGGGCAGTATTAGAAGAACCACCGATTGCCATATCGACAGTAATAGCATTTTCAAAAGCTGCTTTAGTCATAATATCACGGGGGCAGATATTTTTTTCTACCAGACGCATAACATGCATACCTGCATATTTTGCTAAAGCAATGCGTTTACCATTATAAGCTGCAGGAATGGTACCGTTACCAGGTAAGCCCATACCTAACACTTCGGTCATGCAGTTCATAGTGTTAGCAGTAAAAAGACCGGAACAGCTGCCACAACCAGGGCAAGCACAATGTTCGATTTCTTTTAATTGGCAAGCGTCAATCTGACCGGATTCAAAACGACCTGCTGCTTCGAAAACAGTGGAAACACTGATATCTTTACCTTGAAAACGACCTGGGAGCATAGGTCCGCCACTTACTACTACAGTAGGAATATTTAAACGTGCGGCAGCCATCAGCATACCGGGCACGATTTTATCACAGTTGGGAATTAAAACAAGACCATCAAAAGCATGACCGTTAGCAACAGCTTCGATACTGTCGGCAACAAGCTCACGGCTTGCCAACGGATATTTCATTCCATCATGACCCATAGCAATACCGTCGCAGATACCAATGGCAGGAAACTCAATCGGAGTACCGCCAGCTTCTAAAACGCCGTATTTAGCCGCTTTAGCAATAGTATCAAGGTGCATATGACCAGGAATAATTTCGTTAGCTGCACAGCAGATGCCGATTAACGGCTTTTTCAATTCTTCTTCTGTATAACCCATAGCATAAAATAGAGAACGATGGGCTGCTCGAGTAGAGCCTGTTTTAATTTGTGTACTACGCATAATGTGAAAACCTCTTTCCCTAAAAATAAAACAAATAATCCCGCATATCTAATTTCTTTTAGGATGAAAATCCTAAGCGGGTACTCAAAATTCTACATTTTTTTCTTTTAAAAGTCAATTTTTATGGATAAAAAAAGAAAAACAGCAGAAATTTTATAAAAAAGTAGCTGATTTTAGTAAAAAAACTTACAAATTTTAAATTCCTAAGTTAATTAAAGATTATGTATGTCTATTTTTAGAGAGAGTATAAAAGCATAAAATAGTTTGAAAGACAACAAAAAAACGGTCCTTCTAATGAAGAACCGTAAATTTTATGTGGTGCCGAAGGCCGGACTCGAACCGGCACGAGTGTTAGCCCGCTTGATTTTGAGTCAAGTGCGTCTGCCAATTCCGCCACTTCGGCATCTCGTGTGTTCCATTGCTCGGAACAATGACTATTATACTAGGGTAATATGATTTTGTCAACAACTTTTTATAAAAAAGTAAAAAAAGTTTAGTTTTTTATAAAAAACTAAGTTAAAAGCTTACTTTAGTTAGTTTTAGCGACTTATGATTACTAGGAATCTTGTTTTAGAAGTGTAGTTTGAATATGTGTACTAAGTTGTTTGCTGGAAAAGTTAAGCATTGTGTATAATCAAATGTAAAGTATAAGTGTCATGCTGCTTAGTTAAACGTATTAGAAATTTTCAGCAAGCAGGGAAATTTGCTTTTATAATTGTAGCAATTGATACATTGTTGCTTTTTAGAAGTGAAATAAATGTGAAGTATATATCATTGGCAGGTGAAGTAAAGTTCTAATAGAAATGTACACGGGGGGAGGATAATTGTTGTTTAAATATTAAATTTCTCTTTGAGATTGTAGGATTATCACAATGTTTCATCAGCAGATCTAAAAGGAGAAGCCTGTATGGATAAGATGATTACAGCCTTTATACAAGAAAATAGAATTCTTATTACACTAGTAATGGGGATTGTTGTTTTAATAGGTAGCATAATGAACTGGAACTGGCTTTGTGACCAAACTGGAGCTCCAGACTCTCAGCTTTATGGCAGAGGCTCTAGACGAATAATTTTTTTAGCAGCAGGAGCCGTTTTAATCGTAGTTAGCATTTGGGAGTTTGTATTGGGATGGAAATAAGGAGGAGTGCATCATGTTAAAAGTAGAAGATATTTTAAGAGAAGACTTTGAATGGGAAAATGTAGAGATTGATGAGGATGAATTTGATGCATTAGAAACTGAATTGATTATAGATTATTTGAAGAAAAACTTTCCAAAAGAAAGACAACTTTTGGCAATAGACTGGAATTTTGATAATTCTAAAGATGTTATTAAATGGATAGTAGAACAACCTGACACTGACAAAGGCACAGCTTTATTTTTATATTGGTATATGAATCCTCAATATTTTAGACAATATGAAAATAGAGAGGATTGTAAAAAGAAAGCTTCTTGGCTTTTGGAAGATTATGATATTGTTGAAACTATTGAGAAAAATTATCTTTCAGGATTTTATAAAAATCAAAAGTATGCTTTTGATCCTAAAAATGACCCATATAATTCAGATTATGATTGGACAGAAGAAGTTGACGAAGAAGAAATGAAACGAGAGATACCTAAAGAAATGTATATAGCTCTTGAGGGAGAAGTTTTAAAAAGTCCCGGCTGGGGAGAGGGGATACCTGATGAAATTATTCCTATTTTGGATAAACTTTACGAGATATTAGATGAAGAGTAGGAGGTAAGTTATGAAAAAATTAAATTCTGATTTTGTTTATTTGGAAGATATGTATAATGATAATTATTATCCAAGATTTTTAGTGGATAAAGTAAAAGATTGTATAGTGGAAGTAGTTGAGTTTTTAGAAAAAGAAGAATATGAGGATTTGGAAGAAGTCCAAGAAAAACTTGATGAGATGACAGAAAAAATTAATGATTTACAAGAAGAGTTTGATGAAAATGATAGTGAGATTGAAACAGTAGCAAGAGATAGTATCGGAGTAACTGTTGAAAAAATTCTTAATTATTTTGAAATAGATATTGATATAGAGGAAGCCATAAGAGAAAGAGATTGGTAAAATCAGATAAAACTTAGAAAGAGGTGGTGCTTATGACATAAATTATTTTTTGAAAAGTCAAGAAATAGTTTTGTCATGAGCATTTTTTATATTTTACAAAAGGTGGTTATATGGAAAGATATAATTTATCAGCAGAGCATTTAGTTAAACTATTATATAGAAAAAAGATTAACAGAGTAACTACTACTTCAAATTCAGAAAACTTTTTTAATAGTCCTGTTTTTACAAAAGTTTTTGGAAATAATTCTGTAAATAATAATTATAAAATAAGTTGGGAAGAGATAAACAGAACTGAAATCAGATTAAAAACCAATTTTCCTATGGTTTTAAGAAGATATTATCACGAATGTGGAGATTTAGATATAAATAGTTGTTTCAGCAGTATTTTAAATTTAGATGAGATAGGATTTTCTCATACTTGGGAGAGAGAAGCTTTGAAAGATGATGGAGTTTCCAATGACGAGATAGAAAAGGCTTTAGAGAAAACACATAATTTTTTAATATTTTGGACAGAAAATCAAGGGGTATGGAATGCAGGTATAAAAAAAGAGGACTTAGCTTTGAAAAATCCCCCTGTATATATGACAACCAATGATGATTTATATTCTTGGGAAAAAGTAACAGATGACATTGATACTTTTATAATCTTACAAATCTTAGATAATTTGGAAAGCAGTGGATTTTATTTTTTTACTTTTGATAGTGAACAAATAGATTTTCTTTTATTGAAAAAGGTTGGTATAGACGAAAATATCTATAACATTGAAGATTTAAACCTTGATGAAGATGATGATATAGAAATATGGTGTGAAAAATTTAATCGTGAATTTGCTAAGAAAGATGTTTTAGTTGGCAATATTGACACTAATTCTGATAGCTATTTTATTTTCCCTATAACGAAGCAAAAATTAAATCAAGTACGCGAATTAGGGAAGAAGATAGGATTAAAAATTACTTCTTTAAATTATCCAAAGGAGGAGTATGGTATGACTAATAATTGGCAGTCGATGTATGAGGAGAACAAAGAAAAATTTAGATGCAAAGTAGATTTAGAAAGCTATTTTACGCAAGAGAAGATAGGCGAAATGGCAGTAGATATTTTGGATATCGGAGAAGTTAATTTACCTACTGGAGAGATTTTAGCTTGTGACCCATTGGTAGAGCTTGAAGAAGCTAAAGCATATATTCAAAAAACTCCAGTTGGTAAATATCCTGTAAGGATTGCGGTAGTACCAAGCGAAGATTATGGAGATAGATATGCTTGCGTTAAGGTTGAATTTAGCAAGAATACCCCAGTAGTTTATGAATTAGCAGTAACCGGCGAAGAAGAAAAAATGGACGAGGCTGCTGAAGATGAATATTATGGCTTTGGTGTGGATGCAGGAATGGGTTGCGTAGCTGATAAAAAATCACAGGATAAATACATCAAATATTGGAACAAGCTGGAAGAAGATGGCGAAGCTGACGATCCCTATGATGATATATTTGAGGAGTTGTTGGCAGAAAGTGCACAGCAATTTCCTAAATATCAAAGAACTGGTGGCGATTGGGCTAATTGGACAATTCCAGGCACTGAGCTAAATATTCCTATCTTTGCTTCTGGCTGGGGAGATGGCTATTATCCTTGCTATTTTGGTTATGATAAAGAAGAAGAACTTTGCGGCTTTTATATTTTCTTTATAGATATTGAAAAAGAGTATTCTGACGAAGAAGAGGAATAAAAAATCAAGGAGAAGCTTATGGAAAACTATAGGATAGAGAGCAAAATTAATATTTGGTCTAAATTTATAGATAGCTTGTTTATAAGCTTTTCTTGCTTCATAGTTTATTTTGGAATAAAGACAGGTGTTTCCTCTTCAAAAATCAGTTATATAATTTTTACCATTTCATTAGTGATTGTCTATGGTTGGTGGTTTGTGAGGGATTTTCTTCTGTATAAAACTCTTAAAATTACCAATTATGAATTGATATTTTGGTATTCTGTTTTGAGAAAAGAGATAAGAATACCAAAAAAGGATATTCAAAAGATTGTATTTATAGAAAGTGAATATGTACCCAAGCTTTGGATTTTTTATCATAGAGTAAAGATTAATACGGAAAATGAGAACTACATTATATCTTCAAAAGATTATAGAAATTTTTGGGAGATTTTAGAGAATATAGGAGAAAAGTTTCCGAAAAGAAGAATTGCAAGCTATAGGAAAAATAATTGTTGATTCATTAAACTTGAAACAAGCTATAGATAGTAGGAAGTAAAGGAGATCATTATAGAATGGCCCAAACGAGTAAAGAACAGCAGATTGAGAAAATGGGAAAATTAAAACTTTATGAACTTGTAAATCATTATCATGTTGGTACGGAGCTTACCTGTGCTGAGGCTGTGTTTAAAGCCTGCAATGAATATTACAATCTTAATTTATCAGAGGAAACTCGCAAGATGTTTTCTGTGATGGGGTTGGGTATGCAGACAGAGCAATCCTGCTGTGGTGCCTTTACCGTTGCGGTGGGAATCATTGGGCTGATGACCGCAAAGGAAGGACATACAGATATTGATAATATGGAAGGCTACGAAAAAATATCAGAGCTGACAAGCTATATGTTAGGCACTTTTGGAACACTGCATTGTGTAGAGCTGCAAAAGCTTGAGGTTGTTGGCTGCGAGAATCCTTGTCACGCTATTGTGGAGGCTCTTGCTAAAAAATTAGAGGAGATATTACCTCTTGCAAGTGGTGCTGCTACTAAGGATTTATTAAACTGAGCATAGTGATGAAAAAATATTATATCTGCTACTAGAGATAAAAGGAGGACACGGATATGGAAGTTTTACAGCAATGTAAAAAGTGGAATCAAAATGGAGAGTACCAAAAAATCATCGACGCTGTGGAGGCTATTCCTCGCGAGGAACGCACACCTGAGATGGATAGCGAGCTACAGCAGGCTTACAGTGCTCTTAATAATCAAGAAAAGCAGGAGTTGGAGCACGAAATAGTACCTAAAATTTATGCGGACACAGGTTCTTTGCTTTCGGCAGATGATATTGCTATACTAGAATCTTTTAATGAAGGTGTAACAGGTTATTTTGGGAAAATGTTGCAATGGCTGCAAGATTTTGTGGAAGCTGGTGTAGAAGAAGGGAGATTTACCGAAAAACAAGCTAAAGAAGATTTACAGATTGCACTTTGGTATGCTTATGCTTGCAATAATATTGATGAATATATTTATTTTTATCAAGCGGTTGACTGGATGTCGGAATCTGAAAAAAATGCTACAGGCTGTGGTACTTGGTATTACCGTTATTCGGTGGCACTGATGTATTGTGGCAAGCTTGAAGAAGCGTTGCAGTATGCCGAGAAAGGTGCTGAGGAAGAACCAGACTACCCTTGGATTTGGTTACAAGTAGGTAAGCTGCGGGCACATTTTGGGGATAAAGATGGTGCCTTGAAAGCCGCCAAGCAAGGATTACAACTGGTACCAGATGATTATGAATTTTTAACATTGCAAAAGGAAATCGCTGCCGGTGCTACTTTGGAACAAATGTTGTGCCATTGGATTAATCCGGATGCTGATAAAATGTTGCAACAGGGCGAGGATGAAGAAGCCGATGAAAAGAAACGTGCTTTGGCGTGTATCCAAATTGATGAAAGTGGGCTGCTTGCCTTTTATGATTTATTTCATCCTGAACAATATGAGTATCAAAAGAATGCTCCGTTTTGCTCACTGCAGTATCAACTAGAAGGGGAAATCGTAGAACTTTCTTTCCGCATGAACGAAGCAGGGCTTTCTAAAATGGGAACAGAATGGCTCAGTCAGTTAAAAAAATGGCTTGATAGCGGAAAATGGTTGCACTATACTGTAGACGGAGAGGTTGATGGCCTTTTAGTTGCTGTAGTAGTAGAACAAAATCGCTATATTAATTTGATATATCAGCAGCAGGAAGATAATAAGTATTTTAGAATTGCACTTGATAGCGATGGTAGAGAAATTGCTGATAGTAATCCTGAAACTTATACAGAGAACGAGATGTTTTTAGTGGAACAGCATATCCAAAAAGCATTTGGCGAATTTGAAAATGTATTCCACGAGATTGTTTCTAATGATATTCATGTTGATATCTGCGTAATAGCACCTACTTCTGAGCGGGATTACTACACTTTGGTAACTATGGGGATGGGCGCTCACAGGATGAATGTGCCTGATGAATTGGCGGAGTATAAGCTGGAGCGTGCGGAGCTGGCCATCGCACTACCAACGTCTTGGAAGCTAGATGAAGAATCTTTGCAAGATGAGCGGTGGTATTGGCCCATTCGCCTGTTAAAATCACTAGCTCGTCTGCCCATATATTCTGATTGTTGGCTCGGATGGGGGCATACTGTAGATTTAGAGAAAAATTTTGCCGAGAATACGGAACTTTGTGCTGCAATCTTGCTTAATCCAGTTATATTAGAAGAAAATGAAAATATTTGCCGGTTGTCTAATGGTGAAGAAGTTAATTTTTATCAAGTAATACCTCTTTATCGTTATGAAATGGACTATAAGGTGCAAAATGACACTAATGCACTGCTAGAAAAACTAGATAGTGCCGATATTAGTTTTGTTATAGACGCTAAGCGTAAGAGTGCGGTAAGTAGAAGAGAACTTCATAATAACTCTGCATTTTTATCTTAATGGTAAGCATTTGTAATAATTACTTTTAAAATTTCCGCCGCCTCTTTGGTCAGTCAGCAAGATGACACCAAAGGGACGGCTATATTTTTGCGTCAACGTGAGGTGTGCTTTTTGTGATAGGTTACGGAGAGGGTGAAATTGAAAAATGGCAGCATCTAACAGTAATCATACTGCTAGGTACTGCCACTAATATCCAATAATAGAAAAATTATTTATTTTAGAGGACAAATATCTAGGCTTAAGTTTTAGATAATGCTTATTTGCCCAACAATGCTTTTAATTCTTGCAGTTTGTTCGCAAATTTTTGCAAGGTTACGGTCACAGGCTGAGGTGTAGTTAAATCTACACCGGCATTTTTGAGGATGTTCAGAGAATAATCGCTGCCGCCTGCGTGCAAGAAACCTAAATATTTATCCACAGCTTCTTGACTTTCGCTTAAGATAGCACTGGAGAAGGCTGTTGCTGCACTGTAACCGGTTGCATATTTGTAAACATAGAAGGGAGTATAGAAATGGGGGATGCGAGACCATTCGCTAGCCAGTTCTTCATCAACAGTCAGAGCAGGACCATAGTATTGACGATTAATTTCCAACCAATAATTTTCTAATTTCTCTGCTTGCAGGGAACGGCCGGCGGTAATTTCGCTGTGAATAAATTTCTCGAATTCTGCAAATTGTACTTGGCGATAAACTGTAGTACGTACTGCTTCAAGGAATTGGTTCAGTAAATAAATTTTTTGTTCATCTGTTGCTTGCTTTAAGGTGTGTTCCAAAAGTAAGTTTTCGTTGGTGGTAGAAGCAACTTCTGCACAGAAAATAGTGTAATCAGCATTGATGTAGGTTTGGGATTGGCTACTATAGTAGCTATGCAGAGCATGACCCATTTCATGAGCGATGGTAGAAATGCTATTATAACGTGGTTGATAATTCAGTAGAACAAATGGATGAACGCCATAAACACCCCAGGAATAAGCACCGGAGCGTTTGCCTTTATTTTCGTAGGTATCAATCCAGCCTTCGGTTAAGCCTTTATGTAATGTTTTGACATATTCCTCGCCTAAGGGAGCAAGGGCAGCTTCAACGCGAGCACAGGCTTCGGGGAAGGTGCAGGCAAAGCTGTCAGCAGCATTTTTAGCCAAGGGCATATAAATATCGTAAGGATGTAGTTCGTCATAGCCTAAGACATCTTTTTTCAACTGCATATATTCATGGAGAGGAGCGAAGTTATCGTGTACGGTTTGAATTAAGCCCTCATATAAGCTGGTGGGAATATTATCTTCATTTAAGGCAGCCTCTAAAGTATCGGTATAGTTGTGTACTTTAGCATTGAAATAAGCAGCACGAGCATTACCGGTCAGGGTGGAGGCCAAAGTATTGCGGTATTGATGATAAGTGCCCATTAAGCCGCAGAAAGAATTTTTACGCAGAGTGCGGTCGGCAGAGGTCATATTTAAAAGATAATTGCCTTCGCTGACGGAGGTTTCTTTACCTTCACCATCAACAATAGCGGGGAATTTCATATCTGCACTGACTAAGGAGCGGAAGCTGGTGGCAGAAGAACTTAATGCTAAACGACTTTCGGCAAACAGAGCTTCCTTGTCAGCAGAGAGAATATGAGAAGAAATACGCAACAAATTGGTGATATAGAATTTATATTCTGCTAAAGCAGGGTCACTTTGCAGCATAGTTTCTACTTTTTCATTACCGAGAGCTAACATTTCTGGTTCTAAGAAAGCGTTAGCACTGCTGAAGGCAGCTGCCAAGCCTTCTGCTTCACCTGCCAGAGCCTGCAGATGTTGGTCAGTATTATCGGCATCCTGTTGCAGACGGGCATAAGCGTAGATTTTTTCCAGCATTTGAGAGAGCTCATCCTGCAATTTCAGAGCTTTCGCTAAGTTAGCAGCATTGGTTAAAGTGCCGTGCATTGCTTTTAATGTAGGAAGTTGCTTTTTAAAAGCGGTGCAAGCTTCAGACCAAGCTGCTTCATCAGCATAAATATCGTTAACGTGCCATTTGTATGTGTTGGGAATATCACTGCGGTTGACATTACTGCCGTGCAGTGGAGTAGTGTTTTTTTCAGTCATCAATAATCACTCCTTGCAAAAATAAAAATGATACTTTATTATTATAACATAGTTGGATATTATTGTAGAATTTTCTCGATATAGATTAAGAAACAGAGGCGTGGAGATGCAAGTACTTTTAACAGCAATTAATAGTAAATATATTCATACGGGGCTGGGAATTCGCTATGTAGGTGAATATGCCAAAGAAAATGGTCATAAGGTGGACTTATTAGAAGAAACAATAAATAGTCCTATTTTGGCAGTGTTAGAAAAAATTATGGAGCATAAGGCAGATGTTTTTGGTTTTTCCGTGCATATCTGGAATAAGCCCTTTGTCTTCAAGTTGATTTCCATGCTGCACAAGCTGCGCCCAGAAGCAAAAATTGTTGTGGGTGGGCCGGAAGTAGCCTTTGATGCTGAGCGTATTTTTACCGAGCTGCCTGTTATTGATTATATTATTCAAGGTGAGGGTGAGCTTGTTTTTACAGCGTTATTAAATAGTATGGGAAATAATGGTTCTGTGCCGCAACATATTGCTTATGTAAAAAACGGCAAGGTCGAACTGAACGGTGGTATTACGGTGGTAGAGGATTTAAGTATTTTACCTTTTCCGTATCCGGATTTAGTTAAAATCAATAATGAGCATAAAATAGTTTATTATGAATGTACTCGTGGCTGTCCTTTCAATTGTGCCTACTGCTTGTCCGGTATTTCCCGTCAGGTACGTAAGCGTCCGTTGGAGTTGGTGCTGCGCGATTTAGACCGTTTTATTGCGGCCGGTGTATCATTGGTGAAGTTTGTTGACCGTACCTATAATTTAGATGAAAAATATTTTCTGCCTATGTTACAGCATTTAGCAGCCACTGATACGGATGCTACCTTCCATTTGGAGATTAAAGCAGATATTTTGACGGATAAGGTGTTGGACTTTTTGGCAACTGTACCTAAAGGTAGATTCCAAATGGAGATTGGTATTCAAAGTACGCATCAGGAGACGCTAAAGGCAATTAACCGTCAAGATAATTGGACAAGATTGGCGTCCAATGTGCGTCGGTTGTTATCTTTTGGTAATATGCATATACATGTTGATTTGATTGCCGGCTTACCCTATGAAGATCTACCTACTTTTGCTAAATCATTCAATGATGTTTATGGGTTAGAAGCAGATATGTTGCAACTGGGATTTTTGAAGGTTTTGCCAGGTACGCAGATGCGTAAGGAAACAGAGAAGCATGGCTTGCTATACATGGATGAGCCTCCGTATGAGATTTTAGCGACTAAATATATGCCGTATGCAGATATGCAGTTCTTGAAGCGTCTAGAAAATGTTTTAGATCAAACGGGTAACAGCGGTTCTTTTAAGCATATCTTAAAGATATTGATTAGCAAAAATGGTGGAGATGCTTTTGCTTTTTATAAAGAATTGACTCGCTGGTGGGTAGACAATGGCTTTTACCCACAGACACATAATGCTAAAGGGACGGCGGAGATTATCTATAAATATATAAATGAGCATTATTCTGTTGCCGAGGCATCAGCTTTAGTAGAAATACTCCGTTATGATGTGTTTATTTCTGTACCGGGATGGAAACCTGTATGGCTGGCGTGGAATACAGAGGCTATTTTTGAGAAAGTTTCTGACTTCTGGCGCAATGAAAAATTAGTAAGAAGATATATTCCCGATTATAAATTTAGTAGCTGGCGTCAGATTCATAAAAATTATCCTGTGGAACTGTTTAAGTATAATCAGGATAACGGAAATGCCGAGGAAGTTTATGTAATGCTCGATAATACCAAGGCGGAGATTAAAATTATCGTACTACCTTTGTAATAAAATCTTAAAAATTTTAGAGCTGTTTTTGTAAAATGCTACAAAAATAGCTCTATTTTTAACGTTTTTAGAAGTTTTTTTGAGAAATTTTCAAGAA
>OAUS01001318.1_pt1 | contig 12640 bp, 6 predicted proteins | sample 1516801 | NCBI WGS metagenome assembly OAUS01 (sample SAMEA2580001, study PRJEB22360) | human gut metagenome | biome: human gut; feature: human-associated habitat; material: faeces | place: Denmark | collected 2008/2010
AAACAAGCCGTCAGCCTTTTGCTTGCATGCTGTGCATAAGTGTGTAGACAGTACAAGAGCGCGGTCAGCGATTGTCGAAATCGATGGTTTCGCCATGCGTCGTGATGCCACGCACCGAAATGTCGAGCACCTGCTTTTCGTGTGCATTCGTAAAGAAAATGAGGTGGGCGCGCCCGTTGGCATCGGTGCGCACCGAAGGCGCCCAGTGAAGCGTGCGACGGAGGTCGGAAGCCGAAGGAAGGTCGAAACTGCGGTAATTGGGCGCATAGAAACGGCGGCGGTGCGAAAAGCCCTGAATCCGACGCTTTTCCTTGCCCTTGGTCGAGCGGTAACGCGCGTGGTCGGGGTTTTCGTACATATACATTTTATACTTCTCGCGGCTGAAACGCTTGGTCTTGCCGCTCACCGCATCGGTTTGCTGATTTTTGTGGACGATGCTCACCGACTTGATTTCCTCGGCCTGAATGTCGCTGTAAAGTTCAGGAAAACGCTGCACGAGCGGCCCGAGCAATTCATTGTTCAAATACACCACGATGGGTAGCCCCCGGTACGTCCAGTCGGGCTGCAAGGCACGACCCGCAAAGTCGCTCTGCGCAATCATATCCTTGGGGTCGACCCCTATTTGTGTACCCTTTTCCCCGCTGCCGCCCGATACCGACGGCATGGGAGCCCCCGATGTCGCGTCGGGGTTTCCCGTGATGTGCCTTTCAGCATCGCGAGCCGACTGCGCACTGGCCGCAGCCTGCGAAGCCAGAGCAGCACCCACCGAAGCCGAACGGCTGTGTTCAAAGTTGCTTTCGAGCAAGGCCAGCAAGTCGTTGATGTAGCCCGGAGCCAGCCCCATATCCTTCACATGTTCGCACTCCTGCTCAATGTTGTAGAACTTTGTGGCCCGCTGCATGCCGTGCTTCTCGCCCCCACGCCAAGTGTAGCGGTTGCCCGTAAAGCCCCGGTATTTGTTTTTCACCTTTACATTCGCCTCGCCCAGCATGGTAGGCAGTGTACGCGGAATGGTGTCGGTCCATGCAAAGGTAAGCGGTTCGCGAAGGTGCGCTCCGCCCCCGGCTGCACGGCGCGACGCATTGTCGGTCGGTGCAGTAAGCGCCAGTTCAGGCCCGGTAAATGCGTGCGGACTCGGTGCAAACCAGCGGTCGAGCGTCAGACGTCCCCATTTGCGCTTACCCTGATCGTTGGTCGAAGTGAACTGCGCAATGAAGTCGCCCGTGAAGTCGATGTTCGACTCAAAGGCAAAACGCCCCAGGCTGTCGGTACGCGTTTCCCCCTCGATGCGGTCGCCGTTGAGCGAATAAGCCAGCAGTTGCAAGTTCATGAACGGCTGCGGTTCGCGTTTGTTGTTTTCCTTGAACAGCGTACCTCTCACAATCAGTTTGTCCTCGATGGGCTGCACCGTCTGAAAAGTGTCGGCCGCGCATAGCGTGGCAAAATCCGAAGCCGTCCAACCCTGCACCATCAGCAACAAGTCGAGCCGGCGGCGGTGCAAGGCATCGTTGGCCGCAAAATAGCTTTCGGGGCGGTGAATGTAGCCCCGCAGTTCCGAAGCCAGCAGCAAGTCCGTGCTCATGTTGCAGTCGGCATTTTCAATCAAGTTCCCCTCCTCGTCGCGCACAGCCACCGACACCGTAGTACTCACCCCCTTGCCCTGGCTGTCGGTAAGTTTCAACTCAAGAACAGCAGGCGAAAATGCCGCATACACCGCCTCGACCTGTATGGGGTGCTGCATAGAAGCCTCGTGCCCCTCGCACCACACCAGGCGCGACGCCCGGCTTTGTCCGTCAAGGTCGAAAAGTTCGATGCGGTTCACCCCCCGGCGCAAGGCCCTTTCGGGAATCAGAATCTCGACCGGGTCGGAAGAAACCGAGAGCGTGTCGAAAAAACAAGCCTTTTCGCGGCAAAAAGCCGCCAGTCCCAGCAATTCGCCCCCGGCCGCAGCCGAATCGTTGGCCGCAATGCTCACAAACAATCCCTCGTGCGTCCATTGCGTATGCAGTGCATAGGCCGAAGCAGGCGAGGGCAGTGCAAAGGCACCTTGCGGCAAGGCACGCCGACCGCCATCTGCCGCAAGGCTGTTGGGCGCAGGGTTCGTCTGTTCCTCTTTAAGGAGCGCGTAGCCCCCGGCAAAATCGGCAGGCAGCACAAACGACCCCATGCCCTCGTGTTCCACCATCGCCTCGCTCACCACTTCGCCCCGTTCGTTGCAAATCAGCAGCGTGTCAGTGAGCGGAAAGCCCCGTCCGTCCGTCAGCTTGAAAGCCACCTGCTGCGCCACCCCCTTGGCCCTCAGTCCGCCCTCGGGAAAGAACGAAAGCAACTTTTCGGTGCTATCTCCCTGCACGTAAGGGCGCGGTGCACCGTAAGTTACCCGCTTGTTGGGCGTAGGTTCGGGAATGGCCAGTTCGTTGAGCGACAAATCCTTGTTGCGCGGCGACCCCATTTGCGGGTTGGCCGTGGTGAACACCGGGAAAACGCGCGAAAAGCACGCCGCGTCGTCCCAGTTGGTCATGGCGCGGGTGTAGGCCCTCACCTCGTAGTAACCGGCGCGAACCGGCAAGTTCAGGCTCAGCGAACCGTCGGCCTGACCGAGTGAGTCAATGCGCAGTGTCTGTTTCTCCATCAGCTGCCCGTCGGCATTGAGCAGCTCCACGTAAAGCACGCGGCTCAGCGTTGTGGGCTGCAGCGTCGAGGCTCGCACCACGTAGGCCTTGTACCAAATGGTATCGCCTTCGAGGTAGGCCGAATTGTCGAAATGCAAGTACACCTTTTCGCGCGGATAGTTGTAGTCGAAGCGCGAAGCCTGCTTGAAATGTGCAAACAAGCGTTCGGTTCGCTCCTTCAGCGTTTCGGATTGTTGGGCGCAGAGGGGCAGTGCATGTGCCGCAAGGAGCAGTAAGCAAAAAGTGATGACCCTATATATATAATAAGGAGTAGATGTATAAGGAGTAGATGTAGAATAATGGGTAAATATGTGATAAGAATTGGGCTTGTGGCAAGCACCAGGCTGGCTGCAGCAAGCAGCGTTAGGCACAGTATGGCAAAAGCAATGATTCATGGTGAAGCAAAAATTTGAAATCAAAAAGCACCGGCACGGAACCCCGATATTTCACACCTTGGCTTCGCGGCAGTTTAGGGCTGTAAAATTACGCTTTTTGCCCAAGGTGTGTGTGAATGTCTGGTAAAAAACGGCAAAACAAGCGCGCCAAAGCTCAAAAAACTCATTTCGCGCCGCACAAATGGAAAAAGCCCCGAAGTAATTTGGGTATTTCGGTTTTTTATTGTTACTTTTGCGTGATTTACAGTGGAAAATAAAATCAAAATTTTAATACACAATTCAGATGAACGTGATAACGAAAACCGTTTCGCTGCCTGACGGACGTACCATCAGCATCGAAACCGGCAAACTGGCCAAGCAAGCCGACGGCGCAGTTATGCTGCGTATGAACAACACCATGCTGCTTGCTACCGTATGTGCTGCCAAAACCGCACAGCCCGGTACAGACTTTATGCCCCTCCAGTGCGATTACAAAGAAAAATACAGTGCCGCAGGTCGTTTCCCCGGTGGCTTCACCAAGCGTGAAGGTCGTGCCGGCGACTACGAAATCCTTACTTCGCGTTTGGTCGACCGTGCACTCCGTCCCCTCTTCCCCTCAGACTACCACTGCGAGGTTTACGTTAACATCACGCTCTTCTCGGCCGATGGCGTAGACATGCCCGACGCATTGGCCGGTTTTGCCGCTTCGGCTGCTTTGGCTGCCAGCGACATCCCCTTCGACGGTCCGATTTCTGAAGTTCGTGTGGCCCGCATCAACGGTGAATACGTGGTGAACCCCACCTTCAAGCAGCTCGAACAGGCCGACATGGACATCATGGTAGGTGCTACGGAAGACAACATCATGATGGTGGAAGGCGAAATGGACGAAGTGCCCGAAAGCGCACTCCTCGAAGCCCTCAAGGTGGCACACGAAGCCATCAAGCCCATGTGCCAGCTCCAAAAGGAACTCTCGAAAGAACTCGGCACGGACGTGAAGCGCGAGTACGACGACGAAATCAACGACGAAGAACTCCGTCAGCAAGTAAAGGACGAGTGCTACGCTCCGGCATACGCCATTGCTGAGGCCGGCGACCACGACAAGCACCAGCGCGAAGAAGCCTTCACCAAAATTCGCGAAGACTTCAAAGAACGCTATGCTGCCGCTCACCCCGAACTCACGCCCGACGAAATCGAAGAAAAGAACGCGCTGGTTGACCGCTACTACCACGACGTGGAACGCGATGCCATGCGCCGTTGCATCCTCGACGAAGGCAAGCGTCTCGACGGACGTAAAACCACCGACATCCGCCCCATCTGGTGCGAAGTGTCGCCCCTGCCCATGCCTCACGGTTCGTCAATCTTTACCCGTGGCGAAACTCAGGCTTTGGCTACCGCAACACTCGGTACGAAACTCGATGAAAAGATGGTTGACGATGTACTTGACAAGAGCTACATGCGCTTCCTCCTTCACTATAACTTCCCTCCCTTCTCAACCGGCGAAGCTAAGGCTCAGCGTGGCGTAGGCCGTCGCGAAATCGGTCACGGTCACTTGGCATGGCGCGCATTGAAGGGACAAATTCCTGCCGACTTCCCCTACACCGTACGTGTAGTGAGCGACATTCTCGAATCAAACGGTTCGTCGTCAATGGCCACCGTTTGTGCCGGTACGCTTGCCCTCATGGATGCCGGTGTGCCCATCAAGGCTCCCGTCAGCGGTATCGCCATGGGTCTGATTAAGAACCCCGGTGAAGAAAAGTATGCTGTGTTGAGCGACATCCTCGGTGACGAAGACCACCTCGGCGACATGGACTTCAAGACCACCGGTACGGCCAAGGGTTTGACCGCTACGCAGATGGACATCAAGTGCGACGGCCTTTCATACGAAATTCTTGAAAAGGCACTCGCTCAGGCTAAGCAGGCTCGTGAACACATCCTCGGCAAGATTCTTGAAACCATGGATGCACCCCGCGCCGAACTCAAACCGCACGTTCCCCGCATCGAAGCCTTCGAAATTCCCAAAGAATTCATCGGAGCAGTTATTGGCCCCGGCGGCAAGATTATTCAGGGCATGCAGGAAGAAACCGGAGCTACCATCACCATCGAAGAAGAAGACGGTGTGGGCAAAATCCAGGTTTCGGGTCCCAACAAGGAAAGCATCGACGCAGCCATCGCACAGATTCGCGCCATCGTTGCCATTCCCGAAGTAGGCGAAGTTTACGATGCCAAGGTAATGAGCATCATGCCTTACGGTTGCTTCGTAGAGTTCATGCCGGGCAAGGAAGGCTTGCTCCACATCTCTGAAATCAGCTGGAAGCGTCTTGAAACGGTTGAAGAAGCCGGTTTGAAGGAAGGCGACCACATTCAGGTGAAGCTCCTCGAAATCGACGAAAAGACCGGCAAGTTCCGCCTGTCGCACCGCGTACTTGAAGAAAAGCCCGAAGGATGGGAAGAACGTCCCGCACGTCGTCCCCGTCGCGAAGGCGGTGAAGGTCGCGCACCCCGTCGTCCCCGTCAAGAATAATATTTTCCGTAGCGAGTAGCATTTCTCGCCACGCGTAAAATTATAACCCCATTTCAATCCCCTTGCAGCTACATGCCTGCGAGGGGATTTTTTTTACGCTATTTTTACTCACTATCCTAAACCGATGTGCAATTAGGCGCGAAATATCGACCACTTTGTTAGCAAGATGCGGAAAATTACCCCCTTATTTGTGGTGGATTTTAAAACATTCACTATCTTTGCATAAATTACAATAATAACAAAACCATCTACGCATTATGAAAAATGTAAAGAAGGTGCTTGCTTCGCTTTGTGTAGCGATGCTGGCAACACCCGTTGCTTTTGCTCAAAGCAATGGCGAGAAAGAAAAGGCAGACTATCCGCACATGTTTATCGGTGTGCAAGGTGGTGGCCAAGTGACGTTTACCAACTACAAGGCATCGAAGCTCATTACTCCGATCGGTGCTTTCAGCGTAGGCGGCATGTTCACGCCCGCTGTCGGTGCCCGTATCCATGTGAGCGGTTTTAACGAAAAGGGCGGACTCAAAAGCCTGAACAAAACTTACGACTACAAGTTCGTGACCTCAAACCTCGACTTGATGCTTAACCTTTGCAACGTGTTTGCGCCCAATAAAAATCATACCATCAACGCCTACCTTATTGGTGGTGTAGGTTTGGGCTATGCTTGGGACAACGACGACCTCAAAGGCATGATGAGCCAGGCCACGGAGCAAAACCTCAACTTTAAGTGGGCCGACGACCGCCTCGTTCACAACTTCCGCGTAGGTATGCAGCTCGAAGCCGAGCTTCACCGCAACGTAGGTTTGAACCTCGAAGTAACGGCCAACAACCTCCACGACCGTTTCAACTCAAAGGTTAACGGCAAGGGCGACTGGCAGCTTCAGGCCATGCTCGGTTTGAACTTCAAGTTTGGTTTCAAGAAGAAGAAAGCAGCACCTGCTCCTGCTCCGGCTCCTGCCCCCGCACCTGCACCTGCTCCCGCCCCGGCTCCTGCACCTGCTCCCGAGCCCAAACCCGAGCCCAAGCCCGAGGTGAAGAAGGAAACCAAGCGTCTCGAAGTGTTCTTCGTGATTAACAGCGCTACTCCCAATGCCAGCGAAGAAGCCAAGATTAAGCAAGTAGCCGACTGGCTCAAGGCTAACCCTAAGGCCGAAATCGAACTCGTGGGTTACGCTGATGCCGAAACCGGTACGGCCGACGTTAACCGTCGCATTTCAGAAAAGCGTGTGAACAAGGTAGCCAAGCTCCTCACCGAGAAGTACGGCATCGAAGCTTCACGCATTTCAAGCTCGTTTAAGGGCGACACCGTTCAACCGTTCAAAGCCAACGACGAAAACCGTGTGGTTATCGGTTTGAGCGAAATCGAAAAGTAAGATCGTTTCACTTTTCATAATTCTCCATTATTGACATTCTCCTTTCTTTTCTTCTAAAGAAAACTGTCATGGTGCCTGCGATTGTCTATATGACAGTCGCAGGTTTTTTTAGGCCTATTGTGTTCATGGCTCTAAAAAAAATGAAATCGGATATAACATTTTATCGCATTCCGATTTCCAAAACGTATGAAGCACCCACGTTTACCCACCCAATTCCCTCTGAGCCAAAAAAACTCCATACAGTCAAGGAAAAACTGTATGGAGTACAATATCAAAGTGTGACGCAGCGAACATATTTGCCGTTTGTAGGTGTTTGTAAGCGGAAAGTAGGGATTGAAAAAAAAAGAAACATTGCACAAGCAGTCCCCGAATCTGAGTCCTGTGTTTGAAACGGAACTGTTGCTTCTGTTCTTTTCCGCATGGTAACTTATTCTCCTATTCCCTATGTGTAGGGTAAGTATGGAGGTCCTGCGCGCCATGTTCTGTGAGGTTAAAATAGGAAGGTTGCAAAGGCGCGTAGCGTTACACTTGAATTTGTTGCTTCATTGATGTGTGGCAAAATTACCACATTCCAACCAATATCTTTTGACCTTTTTAGCCTCATGTTGAAAAGTCTCATTTCATCGCATACATAAAATGCCCTTAAAATGTAAAAAAAACGCCCATTTCATCGCACATTTTACCTTGAAAATGCTTTTTGCATCATTTGAATATTTACTTAATTCTTTTGTTTAAAAATACCGTTTATCTTTGTTGCACCGAACGAATTTGCGTAAATTTGCTATCGAACAGCCCATGCCAAACAGTTTGTTCACCCCTTTTCACCCTTCGACGTATTAACCCCTTATTTCATTATGCTCTCGAAAGTAAACACCTCAGCCGTCAACGGGCTGTCGGCCATGCCCGTATTTTTGGAAGTCAACTGTCAGCAACTCCATGCCCAAGATGCCACGAGCCTCTATTTCATGGTAGGGCTTCCCGACAATGCCGTGCGCGAGAGTAAATTACGCGTCGAAAATGCCCTGTTGAGCAGCGGCGTCAAACTGCCCGACCGCATGAAGTTCACCATCAACTTTGCCCCCGCCGATGTGCGCAAGGAAGGGTCGGGCTACGATTTGCCCCTTGCCCTCGGACTCATGGCATCGGTAGGGCAGGTGCCCGCCGAAAAGTTGTCGCGCTATGTACTCGTTGGCGAACTCGGACTCGACGGCTCCATTCGCCCCATCAAGGGTGCACTCAGCATAGCCATTAAAGCCCGCGAGCAGCAGTACGAAGGACTCATCGTGCCCCGCGACAATGTGCGCGAAGCCGCCGTGGTCAACAAACTCAAGGTCTACGGAGCCGACCATTTGCAGCAGGTCATCGACTTTTTCAAGGGCGAAGACAGCCTGCAACCCACCCTTGTCAACACGCGCGAAGAGTTTTATGCCGCCCAATCACAGTTCCCTTTTGATTTTGCCGACGTCAAAGGGCAGCAAAGCGTAAAGCGCGCCTTCGAAGTGGCCGCTGCCGGCGGACACAATATCATGCTCATTGGTGCCCCCGGTTGCGGCAAGAGCATGATGGCCAAGCGTTTGCCCGGCATTTTGCCCCGGCTCACCCTGGCCGAAAGCCTTGAAACCACCCAAATTCACTCCGTAGCCGGCAAGCTCGGCGCCGAAACCTCGCTCGTGGCGCAACGCCCCTTCCGCTCGCCCCACCACACCATTTCCGACGTCGCCCTGATTGGCGGCGGCACCTCGTGTAAGCCCGGCGAAATCAGTTTGGCGCACAACGGCGTACTGTTTCTCGACGAACTGCCCGAGTTTTCGCGAACCGCGCTCGAAACCCTCCGTCAGCCCCTCGAAGACCGCGAAATCACCATTTCGCGTTCCAAATACACCGTCACCCTTCCCTGTTCCTTCATGCTTGTGGCCTCGATGAACCCTTGCCCCTGTGGCTACTACAATCACCCCACCCACGAATGCAAGTGTTCGCCTGCCCAAATTTTGAAATACAAAAATCGCATTTCCGGTCCGCTGCTCGACCGCATCGACATTCAGGTTGAAGTAACCCCCGTCAGTGTGGCCGATCTTGCGCAAGCCCCCGCCGGCGAACCGAGCAGCGTGATTCGCGAAAGGGTGGTGGCAGCGCGCCAAAGGCAGACCGAACGCTACAGTGCCTTTCGCGGCATACACTGCAATGCCCAAATGACGCGTGCCATGCTCGAAACCTACGCCCGCCCCGATGCCGACGGTGCCGCCGTGCTTGAACGCGCCATGCACCGCCTCGACCTTTCGGCCCGTGCCTACGACCGCATACTCAAAGTGGCCCGCACCATTGCCGACCTCGATGCCTCGGAAGCCGTGCTCGAACGCCATATCAAGGAGGCTGTGAACTATCGCAACCTCGACCGCGGCTCGTGGGGCGAATAAAACTTTTTTTCTGTACTAACTCTTTAATTTTTTACGCCTTATGAAAAACTTTGTTCAACGCATCCTTACCTCGGGCCTTTGCCTGGCCTCGTTTTTGATGATTCAGCCCCTCTACGCTTCGTGTAGCAGCCCCTTGGCTTCGAAGCTACAGACCGAGGTGGCAACGGTTGGCAACGAACACCAAATTCCGCTTCAGAAGTTCAGCAAACTGGAAGTGGTGGCCAATTTTCATGTCATCGTCACGCAGAAAAAAGGCAGCCCCAGGCTCACCCTGCGCACCAACGACAACTGGAAGGACGTGGTGCGCTTAGCCGTAGATAACGACAGACTGATGATTCAGCCACAGAAAGGCAGATACTTCGATGCAGACAAAGCCGGACGCATGCTGCTGTATCTTGAAGTGGAAAACCTTTCGGAAGTGAAATTACAGGGTTCGGGCAACATCGAATTTGCGCGTTCGTTCAAGGCCGACAATCTGCAGCTGGAACTCGTAGGGTCGGGCGACATCGACTTCCTGCAGTCGTTGCGCTGTCAGAACAGCCTTAACATTAAGCTGCAAGGCTCGGGCGACATCGACTTCAACCAGGGAGCCGATGCCAAAGAAGTGAACATCTGTTTGTTGGGTTCGGGCGACGTTACGTCAGAAGGTATGCTTTGCAGTCAAAACAAAATGAAGGTTGATTTGCAGGGTTCGGGCGACATCGATATGAAGAAAATAAAAGCCTATAATGCCGAAATCAGTTTGATGGGTTCGGGCGATTTCGAAGCCGACGATGTAGACCTTGCCACGCTCAATGCCTCGGTGCAGGGTGCGGGAAACATGGACTTAAAGGGCCGTGTCGAGTCGGTTAATTACAGTGTGTTAGGTTCGGGCGTTATCAATGCCGCACAGCTCAAAGCCAAACGTGTCAAGGTAAATGTCAACGGTTCGGGCACGCTCAAGTGTCATGCCGACGAATTGCTTGAAGGTTCGGTCGAGAACCGCGGCAGTTTGGAAATTAGCGGCAAATCGCGCGTCGAAGTGTCATCCAGCCGACAAGGCACCGTGCGCCGTTTGTAGACCATGCCCTTTGTTGCATAAGCTGATGGGGCAAACTTAACTCCTCCCCAAAATGCCGATGCAGAAAATAGCCAAACGTACTCGTTCGTGCTACACGAATGAGTCGCGTCTAGCTGTTTTCCACATCGGCATTTTTGTTTGCAAACTTTCAGAATAAAAGTAAGTACACCACTGTTAATTCCTAAGTTTAGTAGTAGTTTGCATATTTTTAAAGAGAAAAGGGGAAATACAGTGTAAAAATTGTATATTTGTAGATATTATTTACACATTTGCAAAAAGGTGTCGTATATGCATTTTACGCCCGACAGATTTATGCCGTTTTCTTCCATCGTTTCTTCTTGCTTGCATTGAAGCAGCTTTTGGTTTGTGCAGTCTGTTGCGTGCAAACCTACTATTTCAATGATTCACTATTTTCAGCCCCTATTTCCCCCCTGCTGCGTGATGCTGGTTTTGAGCCTGGTTATGGGTTCGATGGTAGGCGCAGTGGGCAAGCGTTCGACCCAGTACACCGCCTCGAGCAAGGTGCTCACCCTCGCCATACTTTTCGACCTTGTGGTGTGTGCGGCCAATGTGCTGGTGCCGCATATTCCGAGCTATCTGCTGGTAGACCATGCCGTGGTGGTTATTCCCCTGCTCCCCATCGAGACCTCGCTGGTGTCGATGGCCGCCTTGAAGCTGCTGCACCGCTCGCATTATTACCGTTTTGTGTTTCGGTTCGGTGTGGTTTCGGGCATTGCGCTGATGCTCATTTCGGTGTTAGCCGCCGTGTGGCAGTACTATGCCGACCTTCTCAACCTGTTAGGCTCGCCCGAGTCAACCGGTTGGCGGTTTACGAGCGTTCTGTTCTATGTGTCGCTGCTACATTTTGCAGCCACCATACTGATTAACTTTTTTGTACTCGTCAGCACGATGCTGCGCTATCGGCGCCAAATCAATAGCTACTTTGCCTATCGCGAACATCAGCACGCCTACGTCATACAGTTTGGAACCGGTTTCTACTGCCTTTACCTGCTCGCCATGCTCAGCTGCATACTGCTGTTTTACGGTGTGCCCATCATGTCGGTGTTTACCATTAGTATGACGTTGATATACATTAAAACCACGTTTTTTGTGCTCGTGGTTTGCATGTTTATCCGTTTTCACCGGCGGTATTACATCATGGAGCCAGCCCTCTATACCCTTGATGAAATCGATGAAAAGGTGGAAAATAAAGAGGCCCGCGTAACCCTCTCGTTCGGCAACGAGCCTTTGCAAGCCCCTGCCGAAACTGCTACTTCGCCCGAACAGGTAGCCCCGGTTGCCCACCGCCGTGTCAATGAAAACAGCAGTTCCTGTTTGTCCGACGAAGCCCCCAGTGTGAAGTACAGGCTGGTGGAGAATGACAAAAAATATTTTCTGCGCGACGACATAAACCTTTTGAAGGTGGCCGAAATGATTGGCGTGTCGCCCCGTTTGCTTTCGGGCTATCTGAATTCGATTAAAGGCATCAATTTCAACCTCTACATCAATCAGTTGCGCATTGACGAAGCCCAAAAACTGATATATCGGCACCCCGAGAAGACGCTGACCGAAATAGCCTATATCACGGGATATTCGAGTGTGGCGATATTCAGCCGTTCGTTCAAACGCATTACCGGGGTTACGCCCACCCAATTCCGACAAATGTGTGTGGATCTCGAAGCGTAGACCTATGCCTCAAGGAGTTGATGCACATACAATCACATCACAACGTGCCGACCGACGAAGCCCAACAGCCCGTCGGCCGGCACTTGTTTGGTAAGTGACCACTGCGTTTGTGCGGCAACCTTCGTGCAGTGTGACTTCTGAACGAAACGAAGTATCCGTTTTGACAAATAGTTTAATAAAGGTAAAAGGCAAATGCTGCGCCGCTGCCTGTGTTTCAGAGCAGGATTGGTGAGCGTGGGAACGCGATTGTGGTTTTTTTGAAAACGCTGATTATCAGCCGTTCCGTGATTGTTGAAACTAGCTCGGAACTAAATTGAACAAGCTCGGAACTAATTCGGACAAGCTCGGAACTAATTCGGACAAGCTCGGAACTAAATCCGACAATCGCGGAACTAATTTGAAGCATCGGCCGGTTAAGGAGGTAGGCCCGTGAAAACAGAGGAAATGTGTAGGTATGAATTTTAATGTAAATTTACCCTTGTGGCAGGACGCAGTTTAACATTGTCCGCACCGATAAATACAAAAAAAAAGTGCCGGAAG
>OAUS01001334.1_pt1 | contig 12504 bp, 17 predicted proteins | sample 1516801 | NCBI WGS metagenome assembly OAUS01 (sample SAMEA2580001, study PRJEB22360) | human gut metagenome | biome: human gut; feature: human-associated habitat; material: faeces | place: Denmark | collected 2008/2010
CGCATTTGAGACAAGGTGACGTGAAACGAAAGGGCGCTGACCTTCTGGTCGCGCCCTTGAAGTTGAACGTCAGATTGTCCAAATGCGGCCCGCGCAGCGTCGAGCCATTACGCAGTTTGGTAAAACCGCGTAACTAGTAATTGGCTTCGTAGCCGTTGCCGTCGCCGGTGGGCTCTTCGTAGTAGTCCGAATCACCCGAATCGCTTGAGTCATCGGAATCGTCAGAGCTGACCGATGAGGTTGCGGTGCTGTTTGCGTAGTCGTCAGACGTGTTGTTGTTCAGGTCGCCGATCGTAGAGCTGGAACCGTCGGAAAGACCCATAGTGTTGGGACCCTTGGGATCCTTGCCGGCATCGACGCGCTCCATCATTTCCTTGAGCTCGTCCTCGTAGACAAAGACGTAGCTCACACCGTCAATCATGGTGCTGTCGTCGGCGTACGAAGGCAGGTTGGCCGAGTAGATACCATCGACATCCATACCGCGCATGGCGTTGACCGTAGACACGATATCCTGAACGCTCATATCGGTTACGAGCATATCGGACAGCGAATTAACCAAGCCAAAGATCTTCGTGGCATCGAAGTTATTGAGAATCTGGTTGGCAAGGGCGCCAAGCACCTGACGCTGGTGGCGCATGCGCGTGTAATCGCCGTCGGTATAGATGTAGCGGCATAGGTAAGAGCGGTAGCGCCGTCCATATGCTGCTGACCAGCGGTAATCTTAATATCCAGGTGCTCGGGGTCGTCAACATCATCGGTTGCGTTAATGTCGATACCGCCAACCGAATCAATCAGCGCCTGCATACCGTCGAAGCTGACCTCGGCATAGTGGGAAATCTGAACACCGCACAGCTCGTTGACCGCCTCGACCATGGCCTCGGCGCCGCCAACGGTATGGCAGGGGGGGGTGTTTCTTGTGTCCCCCTTTTTCCCCTGTGGTTTGATCTTCATGGTCTCGCCCTTGTACACGACCTTGGTGTCGCGCGGAACGGAAATGAGCGTCGCCTGCTTTTGCGTGGGGTCGATGCGTGCCAGGATAATCGAGTCGGCACGATACGTATCCTCGCCCGGACGGCCGTCGGTGCCAAGAAGCAGCACATAGAACGGATCCTTTGCCTCATCGGTGTCAACCAGAACCCGACGCAGATTGTCGGTAATGACATTAGAATCGCCGAACTTGCCCATAATGGTGGCAAACCACAGGCCGGCAGCGGTAGTGGCACTCAGCAGCACGCCAAGCACGACAATGAGCGCGACGTTACGAATCGTGTGGCTACGACGACGTTGGCGAGCGCGCTCGGAATAGCGATCCACGTTATCGCGACTGTAGATCTTGGCCTGCGCACCAGTTGAGGGTCTTCGGGTGGTGGTATCCGCGAGGGGCTTTTTCTTAAACATGGGCAACCTGTATTAGTAGATGACGGGATCGGGGACGGTAGCGTGCTCGACATGCGCGCCGAGCGCCTGCAGCTTTTCGACAAACTGCTCGTAGCCGCGCTTGATGTGATGGATGGCCGAAACCTCGGTCGTCCCGTCGGCGATCAAGCCTGCTACGACGAGGGCCGCTCCGCCACGCAGATCGGGCGAGGTAACCTGTGCGCCCGAGAAGCCCTTGACGCCATGAATCATGGCATGATGGCTCTCGATGCGAATGTCGGCACCCATGCGCACGAGCTCAGAGGCAAACATAAAGCGATTCTCGAAGATGTTCTCGGTAATAACGGAACTGCCGTCGGAGAGGGCGGAGAGCACCATAATTTGTGCCTGCATGTCGGTCGGGAAGCCGGGGAACGGAAGCGTCTGGATGTCGACCGGCTTGATATGCTCGGCACGGTTCACATGGACGCCATCCTCGACGCGCTCGCAGTCGATACCCATGAGCTCCATCTTCTTGAGCACCATGCCCAAGTGAATGGGACAAAAGCCCGTGACATCGACACCGCGATCGTCCGCCATCAACGCACCGGCGACGATAAAGGTACCGGCCTCGATGCGGTCGCCCACTACGCGATGGGTAACAGGATGCAGCTCTTCCACGCCCTCGATGGTCACGACAGGCGTACCGGCGCCAACAATCTTGGCGCCCATTTCGTTGAGCATGTTGGCGAGATCGACGATCTCGGGCTCGCGGGCGGCATTGTCGATAACCGTGGTGCCCTGCGCGCGCACGGAGGCCATGATGAGGTTCTCGGTCGCACCGACGCTGGCGAACTCGAGCGTGACGGTGGTACCGCGCAGGCCCTGAGGCGCGCTGGCGTTGATATAGCCGTGGGCGGTATCAAACTCGACGCCCAGGGCCTCAAGACCAAGAATGTGCATATCGATCTTGCGAGCACCCAGGTTGCAGCCGCCCGGCATGGCGATCTTGGCGCGATGGAAGCGACCCAACAGGGGCCCCATGACGGCAGTGGAAGCACGCATCTTGGCAACGAGCTCGTAGGGGGCCTCCCAAGAATCGACCTGAGAGGTATCGATCTCGAGCGTGTGCTCGTCGAGGACATCGATCGTGGCGCCCATACCCTTGAGCACCTTGCCCATCACGTGGACATCGGAAATATCGGGCACGTTCTGCAGCGTCGTCTTGCCCGGCGCCAGAAGCGTTGCCGCCATGAGTTTGAGTGCAGAGTTCTTGGCGCCCGAAACGGGCACGGAGCCTCCGATGGCGTGGCCACCCTCAACGCGGATAATATCCAAGGTCTACCCTTTCAAAAAGCATGCCCGGGGTGGCTAGGCCATCCCGGGCATGATGTGTTCGCAAATGGTCGAACGCTAAATCGTTTGACTATTGGGCAAGCTTGAGCTTACACCATGCGATTTCATTATAGAGGTAGGCGCGGCGTGCATCATCCTCCGACAAATTACCCAGCTTCTCTTCAAAACCTTGAATATCAGCTTTAAGCTTGTCGGCATCGACGGTCGCCAAATCGCAAGCGCGCTCGGCGAGAACGGTCACGACATCGTCCGCAACCTGGGCATAGCCGCCGGCCACGGCAAACGTGTGGTCGACAGTGCCCATGGCCTTATCGGAAACGCGAACGTAACCGCGGTCGATCGTGCAGATCTCACTGGAGTGAGCAGGCAGAACGCCAAACTCGCCATCCGTGGACGGAATCGACACAAACGCAGCGTCGCCCTCATAGGCGCAGCTCACGGGGCACACGATGCGGATACGCATAACCTACTTCTCCCCCATCTTGCGGGCGCGCTCGCGCACGTCCTCAATCGTGGAAGCATAGCGGAAAGCCTGCTCGGGCAGGTCATCGGCCTTGCCGTCGACGATCTCGGCGAAAGAGCGGACGGTATCCTCGACGCGGACGTAGACACCGGGGTTACCGGTGAACTTCTCGGCGACGTGGAAGGACTGCGAGAGGAACTGCTGGATCTTACGGGCACGGTTGACCGTAAGGCGCTGCTCCTCGGACAGCTCGTCCATACCCAGAATGGCGATGATGTCCTGAAGGTCGGAGTACTCCTGCAGGAGCTCCTGGACCTTGACGGCGACACGGTAGTGCTCCTCGCCGACGATCGAGGGATCGAGGGCGTCGGAGGAAGACGCGAGCGGGTCGATAGCCGGGAACAGGCCGAGCGACGAAATGCTACGCGAAAGAACCGTGGTGGCGTCGAGGTGCGTAAACGTCGTGGCAGGCGCCGGGTCGGTCAGGTCGTCTGCGGGGACGTAGACAGCCTGGACGGAGGTAATGGAGCCCGTCTTGGTCGAGGTAATGCGCTCCTGGAGGTCGCCCATCTCGGTTGCCAGCGTGGGCTGGTAACCAACGGCGGACGGCATACGGCCCAGAAGTGCGGAAACCTCGGAACCGGCTTGGGAGAAGCGGAAGATGTTGTCGATAAACAGCAGAACGTCCTGGCCGCGATCACGGAAGTACTCAGCGGTGGTAAGGCCGGCCAGACCGATGCGCAGACGCGCTCCGGGCGGCTCGTTCATCTGACCATAAACCAAGCAGGTCTTGTCGATAACGCCAGACTCGCTCATCTCGAGGAACAGGTCAGTGCCCTCGCGGGTACGCTCGCCGACGCCGGTGAACACCGAGGTGCCGCCGTGCTCCTGGGCGAGGTTGTTGATGAGCTCCTGAATCAGAACGGTCTTGCCGACGCCGGCGCCGCCGAACAGGCCCGTCTTGCCGCCACGGATGTAGGGCTCAAGCAGGTCGACGGCCTTGATGCCGGTCTCGAAGATCTCGGTCTTGGTGGTGAGCTCGTCAAAGCGGGGCGCTGCATGGTGGATGGGGTAGAACTCCTCCACCTCGGGCATGGGCTTGCCATCGACGGGCTTGCCCATGACGTTCCAAATGCGACCGAGCGTCTTGGGACCAACGGGCATCTTCATGGGCTCACCGGTATCGGTGGCGATGAGGCCGCGCTGCATGCCGTCGGTCGAGGACATGGCGACCGTGCGGACGACACCGCCCGGAAGCTGGCTCTCGACTTCGAGGATCGTGCTCAGATGACCGATCGGGGTCTCGGCCTCGACCGTGAGCGCGTTGTAGATCGGGGGCACCGCGCCGTCAAACTTGACGTCGACGACAGGGCCGATGATACGCACGATGCGACCATCACCGGCAGTCGTCTTCTTGGTGGCTTCCTCGACCGCAAGCTTTACGGTGTTATTAGCCATTACTGTTCCTCCAATGCTGAGGCTCCGCCGACGATCTCGTTGATCTCGGTCGTGATCGAAGCCTGGCGCACGCGACTATACGTGCGGGTAAGGGTCGAGATGATCGCGGTGGCGTTTTCCGTTGCGGAGTGCATGGCCTTGCGGCGTGCACCCTGCTCGGCGGCCGCCGAATCGATCAGGGCCTGGTAGATGACCGTCAGGATATACGACGGTACAAGCTTGCCGAGAACATGCTCGGGAGAGGGCACGAACTCGAACGTGGACGAGATGCGCTTAGGGGCGTCGGTCTCGTTCTTACGCGGACCGTGGGCCATAGCGATCATCTCGGGATCGAGCGGCAGCAAGTGCTCGACGCGAAGCTCCTGATCCACGCGGTTCTTGGCGTGGTGGTAGACAAGCTCGACACGGTCAAGCTCACCGGCACGATACGCATCGCAGATATGAGAGGAAATCATGCGAGCCTGATTAAAATCGGGCTCGGAGGAATTGCCCTCAAAGTGCATGATGACGTTTGCGCGGTCGCGGAAATACGTGGCCGGCTTGCGTCCGCACGCAATGATCTCGCACTCGATGCCGTCGTTCGCCCAAGAAGCGGCGAGCTTTTCGGCCGTGCGCTCCACCGTCGTATTGAAACCGCCGGCAAGGCCGCGGTCCGAAGCAATGACGACAATCAGGCCACGCTTAACGCTCTCATGCTTATGCAGCATGGGATCGTTGCCCGAGCAGGAGGCGTCGCCGGCGACCGTCAACATGACGTCGGTCAGCGCCTCCTTATAGGGCTCGGCCTGCTTGGAGCGATCGAGGGCACGACGGATCTTGGCCGTAGAGACCATCTCCATCGTGCGCGTGATCTGCTTGGTCGTGGTAACCGAGGAGATTCGCTTCTTAATGTCGCGAAGGTTGGCCATAGGGCTTAGCTCTCCTCTGATCCAGTCGTATCGGCATGGTGCTTGGCCATGAACTGCTGCTTAAAGTCACCGATGACGCGAAGGAGCTCAGCCTTGGTGTCATCGTCGATCTTCTTGGCGCGAACCTTGTCGAGCAGCGAGCCAAAGCCATTGTCCATGTACTCGACGAGCTCGGCACGGAACGGCAGCACGTCGGCGATCTCCAGGTCGTCCAGGAAGCCCTCGTTGCCGGCAAACAGCGTAACGATCTGCTCGGAAACCTCAAACGGCTTATAGCGCGGCTGCTTAAGGAGCTCGGTCATGCGAGCGCCGTGGGTAAGCTGCTTTTGCGTGGCCTCGTCAAGGTCGGAGCCGAACTGCGTAAAGCCGGCGAGCTCCTGGTACGAAGCGAGGTCCAGGCGGAGGTTGCCGGCGACCTGCTTCATGGCCTTGGTCTGCGCATCACCACCGACGCGGGACACGGAGATGCCCACGTCGACTGCCGGGCGCTGGCCCTGGAAGAAGAGCTCGGACTGCAGGTAGATCTGACCGTCGGTAATGGAAATAACGTTGGTCGGAATGTAGGCCGAGACGTCGCCGTCCTGGGTCTCGATGATCGGCAGAGCCGTCATGGAGCCGTAACCGTTCTTCTTGGACATCTTGACGGCACGCTCGAGCAGACGAGAGTGCAGGTAGAAGATGTCGCCGGGGTAGGCCTCGCGTCCGGGCGGACGAGCGACATCTGACGGTAGGCCACAGCCTGCTTGGACAGGTCGTCGTAAATGACGAGCACGTGGCCGCCGGGGTTGGTCTCGCTGGCGGGCTTGCCGTCCTCGCCGTTGTACATGAAGAACTCGCCGATAGCGGCACCGGCCATAGGCGCGATGTACTGCATAGGGGCGGAATCGGCAGCGGTTGCCGAAACGATGATGGTGTAGTCGAGCGCACCGTGCTGAGCGAGGGTCTCGCGGATGTTGGCAACCGTGGAGGCCTTCTGGCCGATGGCGACATAAATGCAGACCATGCCCTTGCCGCGCTGGTTGAGGATAGCGTCGATGGCGATGGCGGTCTTACCGGTCTTACGGTCGCCGATGATGAGCTCACGCTGACCACGGCCGATAGGCACCATGGAGTCGATGGCCAACAGGCCAGTCTGAACCGGCTCGCACACCGGGGGCCTTGAACTCGATAGGACGACGGTGCGTAGCGACAATGTCACCCAGGCCGTCGATAGGCTGGCCGAGCGGATTGACGACGCGGCCGAGCATGGCACGGCTCACGGGAATATCCATAATGCGGCCAGTGGTGCGGCACTCGTCGCCTTCCTTGATGGAGTCGACGGCACCGAACAGAACGGCGCCGACCTCGTCACGGTCAAGGTTCTGGGCAAGGCCGAAGACGGTCTCACCGGTATCGGAGCTCTTGAACTCCAGAAGCTCGCCTGCCATGGCGCTCTTGAGGCCAGAGACGCGCGCGATGCCGTCGCCTACCTCGTCGACCGTTGAAACCTCATGCGTATCGACCGTCGCGGAGAGGCTCGTGAGCTGCTCCTGCAGTTTCTTGGCGATATCCTGGGCATTGAGGGTTTCGGACATTAGGCTTCACCTCCGTACGAATTAGCAGAGTTTGCGAGGGTCTCCTGCGCGACGCGCAGCTGCGTCTTGACGGAAATGTCACGACGCTCGCCGCGTGCCTCGAGCACCAAGCCGCCCACGATAGACGGATCGACTTGCTCGATAAGGAATACCTTGCGGCCGAAGTCCTGCTCGCATTTCTTAGTGATGGTTTGACGCAGCTCGTCGTCGAGCGGGATCGCCGTGGTGACGGTCACGCCCACTACATCCTCGTCTTCCTCGGCAACATACTTAAAGGCAGCTGCCACCTTGGGAAGAAGGTCGAGCTGGTCGCGCTTGGACATGGTGTCGAGCACGGCGATGATCTCGGGGCTGGCAGAAGCCAGGCGCTCGATCATCTCGAGGTCCTCGAACACATGGTTCTCGGCCTTAGCGGCTTCCAGAAGGGAGCGCGCGTAGGTCTCGAGTACCTTGTCCTGATAGCGGCTAGTCGGCATTCAGGCTACCTGCTTCCTGGATGTAGCGCTCGATGAGCTTCTTCTGCTCGGTCTCGTCCTCGAGTGCCTCGCCCACGATCTTGGTGGCGACGGCAACGGACAGGTCGGCGATGGAGCTCGCGGCACCAGCGTAGATGGACTTGCGCTCGTCCTCGACGGTCGTATGGGCCTTGGCGATAATCTCCTCGGCCTCCTTGTGAGCAGCCTCGATGATACGGGCGCGCTCGGACTCGGCGTCCTTACGGGCCTCGAGAACGATGTCGGCAGCCTGACGACGGGCGTCGGTGACGATCGAGTCGGACTCAGCGCGCTTGGCGATAGCCTCCTGCTTGGTCTTCTCGGCCTCGTCGAGGCTCTCCTCGATCTTCTTGCCGCGCTCCTCCATGGTTTTCATGATGCCCGGCAGGGCAACCTTGGCCAGCACGATCCAGATAATCAGGAAGGCGATAAGCGCCGGGATGAACTCCGCCATCTTAGGGATGAGGATGTCCGCACCGGCAGCGCCGTCCTCAGCGAACGCGGAAACCGGCATGAGCAGCGCGGCCGCGGACGCGGAGAGTGCGATCGCGCTCTTCTGGGATGAAAGATTCATACTTGACGCTCCGTGCTATTTAACGATCAGCGCGACAACGAAGCCGATCAGAGCCAGAGCCTCGCCGAAGGCGGAGCCCATGATGAAGACGGTGAACACGCGGCCCTGGACCTCAGGCTGACGGGCCATAGCACCCGTAGCACCCAGAGCAGACAGGCCGATAGCAAGACCAGCGCCGATAACACCGAGACCGTAACCGATAACTCCCACGATTCCTCCTTTGTCGTGCGTGTCTTTTTTTCACGCAGGATAACCTTTTTATAACTGCCGGGCTCCATGGGTACGGGCACCGGCGGTTTAACGGATTGCCTTACCTTTAAAGGCGCGAACGGAAGATTACTCCTCCTCCGCGACCTCCTCTGCCTCGGAGACATACACGGCGGTAAGGACCGTGAAGACGTAAGCCTGGATGGCGCCGACCACAAGCTCGATTGCATAGATCAGGATGAGGATGGCAAGCCAGGCCAGCGAAGGCAGGGCGCCGGCGGCGTGGGCCGCGGAAGCCTGCTGAAGCAGCGGCTGCATGAACATGCTCGCCATGATGGCGAACGAGCCCATGACCACGTGTCCTGCGAACATGTTGCAGAACAGACGGACGGCAAGCGTGATGAGGCGCAGGAAGGTCGAGAAAAGCTCGACGACCCACACAAGCACGTTCATCGGGAAGCTCACGCCCTGCGGGGCGAGGCTCTTGATGTAGCCGATCACGCCGTGAGCCTTGCATCCGTAGTAGATGAAGTACACGAAGGCGAAAATGGCGAGGTGGAGCCGATTGCGCCGGTGCCGGGCTTCATTCCCGGGATCAGGCCGATCATGTTATTGATCAGGATGAACAGGAAAAGCGAGCACAGGAACGGGAAGTGCTTCTTCCAGTTCTCACCCACGACACCCTTGCCGATATCGTTCTCGACGTACTCGATGATGTACTCGAAACCGTTGACGAAGAAGCCCTTGGGAACCAGGGTCTGCTTCTTCTTGAACACGGCCAGGACGATCAGGAGCACGATCGTGGAGACGATCAGCCAAAACGAGTACTGCGTGATGCCGCAGCTCAGATCGCCCACGACAGGGGTGGAGCTGAACTCGCTGACCAGATGATTAATCTCATCAGGCAGCTTTTCAAAAATTTCCACGACTTACCTTTCGACCTCATGAGGATCTCGCAGCGCCTTGGCGACGCGAACCGCGCAGGCGGCCATAAAGGCCACGAAGCCGATCGCCTCGCCCAGGAGGAACATGCGAAATGCCTCTCCGAACAACACAAACACAACCAAGGTAAAGACGAGCAGGGCGATTGCCGAGACCGCCAGACTCACCATACCCTTGAGCATGTCCGCATTCTGTTTATCGTCAAGAACCGGCTTGAGTGTAAAGACAAAGGGAAGGAAGGCAATTGCGCCCGCGATGGCGCCTGCAACGATAGCGAGCAGATCGGCTATCTGAAACACTGGCGTCCTCACTTTCCTTTTTAACGCCTCACAGAACAGTTCCCGCCAAACATTGGTGACTATTGTACGAGCCAATCGCTAACGTACAACCGAAAAAGCATCGGTTAATACGCACCTGTTCGTTTTCTTAAGACCTTCTTTATGCCGCAGGTACGGTAATACGTTTTTCTCGAACCCTGCAGGGCAAAACGTCCGTTAACAGGAGTGCGCGCGGTCGCCTTTTGTTCGTCCGCGCGCACCGTTTCTTCGTATTTGCAGCCGCGGCCGTCTTAGCCCAGCGACTAGAGCGTGCCGTAGATGCGGTCGCCGGCGTCGCCCAGGCCGGGAACGATGTAGGCAGCCTCGTTGAGATGGTCGTCGATGGCGCAGGTATAGATATGCACATCAGAATCCTTCTCAGTCAGCGACTTGAGGCCCTCGGGGGCCGCGACGATGCACAGCATGCGGATGTCCTTGACACCGCGCTCGCGCAGGTAGCTGATGGCCATTTCGGCCGAACCGCCCGTGGCGAGCATGGGGTCGACAACCAAGCAGATGCGCTGGTCGATATCCTTGGGCATCTTGCAGTAGTACTCATGCGGCTCGTGGGTAACCTCGTCGCGCTCCATGCCGATGTGGCCCACGCGAGCGGAGGGCACCAGGTCGAGGATACCGTCGACCATGCCAAGGCCCGCACGCAGGATGGGCACGATGGCGAGTTTCTTGCCGGCGAGCTGTTTGAACGTGGCGGTAGTGATGGGGGTCTCGACCTCGACGTCTTCCATAGGCAGGTCGCGCATGGCCTCGTAGCCGTCAAAAAGCGCGAGTTCGCGCACGAGCTGGCGGAACTGGTTGGTGCCGGTATTTTTGTCGCGCAGGATCGACAGCTTGTGCTGAACGAGCGGGTGATCGACAAGCGTCACACGGGACGCATCGTAGGTGACGGTCATGGGTTGATTGCCCCTTTCGTTGCGGCCGCAAAACGGCCTTGCTGACAAGGCGCGCAGCAATGTCGCCACCGCACGCCATGCATTAGTTTAGCGGTTTGTTGTATCGAGCAGCCCATCGCGGCCCTACTGTGCGGTACTGAGCGAGCGCTTGACCGCATCACGCCAGCCCGCAAGGTTTTGCTCGCGGCGCTCGGCGGACATGTGGGGAAGGAAGGTCCTAACGATCTGGGCATTTTGCTCCAGCTCTTCCAGGTCTTCCCAATAGCCGACGGCAAGACCCGCCAAGTACGCGGCACCGATTGCCGTGGTCTCCACCGTCTCGCATTGCAGCACGGGGATATCCAGCAGGTCGGCCTGAAATTGCATGATGAACTCGTTGCGCGAGGCACCGCCATCGACAGACAGGCGCTCGATCGAAAGCCCCACATCCTGCTCCATGGCGCGCAGCACGTCGTAGCTCTGATATGCCATGGATTCGCAGGCGGCGCGCACGATGGTCGCACGGCTCGAGGCGCCGGTCAGACCGCACACGATACCGCGGGCATGCGGATCCCACCAGGGAGCGCCCAAACCCGCAAAGGCGGGAACGAAGTAGCAGCCCTCGTTGTCGTTAATCGAAGCGGCGAGTTGTGCCGACTCGCTCACGCTCGAGATGATGCCCATGTTGTTGCGAAGCCAGTTCATGGTGGAGCCGGCAGCAAAGATGGAGCCCTCGAGTGCATAGCTGATCTTCCCGTTCGCAGCGATACCGATGGTGGAGACCAAGCCATTCTTGGATTCGACGATCTCGTCTCCGGTGTTCATGAGCATAAAGCAACCCGTGCCATAGGTGTTTTTGGTCTGGCCGGGACGGAAACAGCAGTGGCCGAACAGCGACGCCTGCTGGTCGCCCGCCACGCCCATGATGGGCGGCATGTTGGTCATGATGTCGCTCGCGACGCGGCCGTAGTCGCCCGAGCTCCAGCGAACCTCGGGCATCATGGAACGTGGAACGTCAAAGAGCGCCAGCAGGTCGTCGTCCCAATCGAGCGTATGGATATTAAAGAGTGCCGTGCGGCTGGCATTGGTGTAGTCGGTGGCAAAGACCTGGCCGCCAGTGAGGTTGTAGATGAGCCAGGTGTCGATGGTGCCAAACATGAGGTCGCCCGCCGCCGCGCTCTCGCGTGCGCCGTCGACGTTGTCGAGAATCCACTGCACCTTGGAGGCCGAGAAATACGGGTCGAGCGTGAGTCCCGTGCGGGAGCGCACCAACTCCTCGCAACCCTGTTCAACCAACGCCTCAATTACCGACGCGGTACGGCGGCACTGCCATACGATGGCGTTATAGATCGGCTGACCGCTCACGCGGTCCCAGACCACCGTGGTCTCGCGCTGGTTGGAGATGCCGATGGCGGCAATGCGGTCGGAGTGGATACCGCTCTTAAACTGGACTTCCATCATGACGGCGATCTGGCTGGCAAGCACCGCCATGGGGTCTTGCTCTACCCAACCGGGACGCGGGAAGCTGGTTTTGACGCTGCGACGTGCCTGCGCGACGATGCATCCGTACTCGTCGACGATGGTCGCAAGTACCGAGGTGGTGCCGCAGTCGAGTGCCATGATGTAGGAACCGCCAAAGTTAAACGAGGCATCTTCCATGCCCAGGCTGCCCAGATTCAACGACATCGCTTACACCTTTCTATTGCATCGGGTCGGACAGGACCCGTTCGATCTCTGATGCGGGAAGTGCGCCTTGGCGCAGGATCTGGAGCCCGCCGCGCTGAAACGACACGATGGTCGAGGCGTCGCGACACGGGGTCTCACCGGCGTCGACGGCAACATCGACCCCCTCCAGGATGCGACCCTCGACGGCGGCAAAGCTTGCCGGCGAGGGTGCGCCGTGCGTGTTGGCGCTCGTACAGGCAAGTGGACTGCCGCAGGCGCGGATGAGCGCCTGCACCACAG
>OAUS01001339.1_pt1 | contig 12468 bp, 8 predicted proteins | sample 1516801 | NCBI WGS metagenome assembly OAUS01 (sample SAMEA2580001, study PRJEB22360) | human gut metagenome | biome: human gut; feature: human-associated habitat; material: faeces | place: Denmark | collected 2008/2010
CGAATGTGTGAGATTACTTCATTCAGCAAAAAGTTGGAACTGGTAAGCGAATTGTCAAACAGCTTTTTGAAATCGTCCAGTTCTGCCGCTATCGGAGTTTTTATGAGTGATGAGTTGTCCATGCATCGCTATTTTCCCACAAAAATAGTAATAAAACACTTAATACGGTATTTTTTTGTACTTTTACCATGAAAAAAAGGATAAATATATGAATTCTGACGATAAACTGTTTCTTCTCGATGCCTATGCATTGATATATCGCGCCTATTACGCGTTCATCAAGAGCCCTCGGATTAACTCCAAAGGGTTCAATACTTCCGCCATTCTGGGCTTTGTAAATACCCTGGAAGAAGTACTCAAAAAAGAGAACCCTACTCACATCGGAGTCGCTTTCGATCCCGCCGGACCGACCTTCCGTCATGAGGCCTACGAACAATATAAGGCACAACGTGAGGAAACTCCGGAAGCTATCCGTCTTTCCGTACCTATTATAAAGGATATTATACGTGCATACCGCATTCCCATCCTGGAAGTAGCGGGATACGAAGCCGACGACGTCATCGGCACGCTTGCCACTGAGGCAGGGCAACAAGGCATCACCACTTACATGATGACTCCCGATAAGGACTATGGCCAATTAGTATCTGAAAATGTATTCATGTACCGTCCCAAACATACCGGCGGGTTTGAGGTTATGGGAATAGAACAGGTAAAAGCTAAATTCGACATTCAGTCCACCCAGCAGGTTATTGACATGCTAGGATTAATGGGGGATGCTTCTGATAATATTCCCGGATGTCCCGGCGTCGGAGAGAAAACCGCACAAAAGCTGATCAGTGAATTCGGCAGTATCGAAAATCTTCTGGAGCACACCGATAAACTAAAAGGTGCATTGAAGACGAAAGTCGAAAATAACCGGGAAATGATTATCTTCTCCAAATTCCTTGCAACAATCAAAATCGATGTTCCCATCAAACTTGACATGAAAGCTCTCGTTCGTGAAGAACCGAATGAAGAAGAACTCAGGAAAATTTTCGAAGAATTGGAATTCCGTACACTCATTGACCGTGTACTCAAGAAGAGTAGTTCCCCCTCCCCTTCTTCCGTTGCTCCCGATCTTTTTTCACCAGGCCCGCTTTTTACTCAAAATAACGGTCCGGTTCAAGGCAATTTGTTTGAAGAATTTGCGTCCAACGGGCCGGAAGATTCCAAAAATTCAAATCTCGCGCGTTTAGAAACCATCAATGCCGACTATCAACTCATTGATACAGAAGAGAAAAGGAGCAGAATTATTAAAAAGTTGCTTACAACGAAAATTCTCTCAATAGATACAGAAACCACATCAGCCGAACCAATGGAAGCAGAATTGGTAGGGATGAGCTTCAGCGATACCGAAAATCAGGCTTATTATGTTCCGGTTCCGGCAGAACGGGAAGAAGCGTTAAAAATAGTAAATGAGTTCCGGCCGCTCTACGAAAATGAAACTTCAATGAAAGTCGGACAAAATATCAAGTACGATATTCTTGTTCTTCAAAATTACGGGATGGAAGTGAAAGGTGAACTTTTCGACACCATGATCGCACATTACGTTTTGCAACCCGAACTTCGTCATAACATGGATTATCTGGCAGAAATTTATCTGCATTATCAAACCATCCACATTGATGAACTTATCGGCCCGAGAGGAAAGAATCAAAAGAACATGCGGGACCTTCCACCAGAAGAAGTTTACAAATATGCATGCGAAGATGCAGACGTTACTTTAAAGCTAAAGAATGTACTTGAAGAAGAATTGAAGAAACAGGGGGTTGAACATCTCTTCTATGAAATAGAAATGCCGCTCGTACGCGTACTCGCCAATCTGGAAAGTAACGGGGTGCGCATTGATACCGAAGCGCTGAAACAAACCTCCGAACATTTCACTGTCCGCCTGCAAGAGATAGAAAAAGAAATCTATGAACTGGCAGAGGAAACGTTCAATATAGCTTCACCCAAGCAGGTGGGCGAAATCCTGTTCGACAAACTGAAGATTACGGATAAGGCGAAGAAAACCAAGACAGGACAATACGTCACTTCGGAAGAGGTGCTGGAAAGCCTGCGCAATAAACATGAGATTATCGGAAAGATCCTCGAATACCGTGGATTGAAGAAATTATTAGGAACATATATCGATGCTCTCCCCCTGCTGATCAATCCACGCACAGGGCGTATTCATACTTCTTTTAACCAGGCAGTCACAGCTACCGGACGACTCAGTTCCAGCAACCCGAACCTGCAAAACATTCCTATCCGCGACGAAGACGGTAAGGAAATCCGTAAAGCCTTCATTCCGGACGATGGTTGCGAGTTCTTCTCCGCCGACTATTCACAAATAGAATTGCGCATTATGGCGCATCTAAGCGAAGATAAGAATATGATTGACGCCTTCCTCAGTGGTTATGATATTCATGCCGCCACTGCCGCTAAAATATATAAGGTAGATATAAAGGACGTCACTTCCGACATGCGTCGCAAAGCTAAGACAGCCAATTTCGGTATCATCTACGGTATTTCTATCTTTGGATTGGCAGAACGTATGAATGTGGACCGTAAAGAAGCCAAAGAATTGATCGACGGATATTTCGAAACCTACCCGCAAGTTCGTGAATATATGGATAAAAGTATTCAGATAGCACGCGAACAAGGATATGTGGAAACGATCTTCCACCGCAAACGTTTCCTGCCCGATATCAACTCCCGCAACGCAACCGTACGCGGATATGCAGAGCGCAATGCCATCAATGCGCCTATCCAGGGAAGTGCAGCTGATATCATTAAAGTTGCCATGGCACGCATCTACAAACGCTTTCAAAGTAACAATCTGAAAGCAAAGATGATTTTACAGGTCCATGACGAACTAAATTTCAGCGTTCCAGAGGCAGAAAAAGAGCTTGTACAGAAAATCGTAATCGAAGAGATGGAGCAGGCATATCGCATGCACGTACCCCTGAAAGCCGATTGTGGGTGGGGAAACAACTGGTTGCAGGCACACTAAACAGCCCAATAACTTTATTTAACTTACAATCAGAAAGCAACAGAAGCAATCCTTTCCAAATACAGTTTGCTCATCAGAATATCCGGCAACCTCGCTGCCGGATATTTTTTATTCACCAATCTTGCCAAAAGGAAAGCATACCGAAACCCTCACTACTGACATATTGATAAAATTTAATCTGATATTTATATTTATGTCAATTTAATACGTACCTTTGCAGCGAAATCAATGACATATTGATAGAAAATAGAAAGTTAAACTAAAAAAGACATAAAACCATGAAAGCAAAAGTATCTTTAAAAACAGTGATTGTTTCAGCACTTCTCTTAGTTTGCGGATTAAATGCCTCAGCCGACAATAAGAGCAACCTCATTTACAATTCGGAAGAAGTAAACGGCATGAAGGTGGCAGAGACCGTATACAAGATGGACGGAAACACGCTTGCCAACTATATGAAGTACAATTATAAGTACGACGACCAGAACCGCATGACGGAAAGCGAAGCCCTGAAATGGAACAGCACCAAGAATACATGGGGCAAGGACATGTGCATCCGCTATGCATACCAAGGCAAGACGATGACTACCACGTACTATAAATGGAACAACAAGAAAAGCGAATACATACTGGTTCCCGAGATGACAGTAATCATGGACAACCCTAACATGTAATTGACAAACTCTCTCTTAAAGTAAGAAATCTTATTCCTAACAACAATAACCGAAACCTTTCATAAAAGAGCCGGAATGATTCGCACATTCCGGCTCTTTTATTATATCTTCTCCTCCTAAAAAGGAATGCCACATGATACCCGAGACCCTCATTACCTACATCGAGACAGCAATCATTCCCCGTTACCGGGACTTTGACAAGGCACACAACCTCTCACACGTCCGCACCGTCATCGAAGAAAGCCTTGCCCTCGCCCGGCAATATCCCGAAGCGGACGAACGCCTGGCATACGTCATTGCCGCCTACCATGACACGGGACTGTGCCGCGACCGCGCCACCCACCACCTTGTCTCCGGCGAGATACTGATGGCGGACTCCACCCTGCGGCAATGGTTCTCCGACACGGGGAATAAGGAAAAAAGCCGTAGAGGACCCCCGGGCCTCTACAGACCACGAACCTCGTAGCATCTACGGCAAGATTGTTGCCGAAGCGGACCGTATCATCGACCCGGACATCACCCTGCGCCGCACCGTGCAGTACGGATTGAAACAGAATCCTGCCGCCGACAAGGAGTGGCACTACCAGCGGTTCCATCAGCATCTCATGGCAAAATATGCACCCGGCGGTTATCTGAAGCTCTGGTTTCCCGAGGGCAAGAATGCGGAACAGCTGAAGAAGCTCCAAGCCATTATCGCAGACGAAGGACAGCTGCGGCAAGTTTTCAACCGAATATTCGAGGAGGAAAAGTAATAGCGGTATCAATGAAGCATATGCCCCATTTCATTTCCGACTATGAAAACGGTTTGTTTCCTATAATGGAACAGAGTGTTCTCTATAAGGAAACAAAGTGTTTCCTATAACGGAACAAATCGTTTTATCCCGTCGAAACAAGTCGTTTCATACAAGAGAAACAATCTGTTCCGACGGGGTGTAACAAAGTGTTCAGTACTGTGAACTAATACAATAGCTCTATTTAGAAGGTCTTACAAGATAAGTATCCGCCTCCATAAGTATAAAGGCTTATGGGCGTGCCAACATGAGGAAATCATAAAACTCACAGATGGACTGGCCTTCGGTTTCTGATTCGAAGACAAAGAAGAGCGGCTGCTTTCCCTTATGCAGCTTTGCCGGAATAGAGAGCGGAGCATAAAACTCCCTGCAAGTGCTGCCAGCCTTCACATCCACAAGTCCTATCTCTACACCACCTTTTGTTGTCCAAGGGCTACCCAGCATGATGCGGATGCGCCCGTCGGTATCTTCAGCCTTCAACCTTAACTGCATCTGCAAAGGCTTATCTTGCGGAACGGCACTCATATTCAAGTATTTATATCCTACAATCGACCCGCTTGTGTTATTCACCACCGGAGCGAACGGGATTTTGTGGTTGTTATCACCGGCATAGGGATTATTATCCCGGTACACAGGCCGGATGTAAGACCCCGTGTAGACATAATGGGGATAGACCTCTTTGATTCCTCCGGGATTGGTGTGCCAACAAGCCAGTCCGGCCGAGATGCGCTGCATAGGATTGAGCCCTTCAAGAAGGAAACCCTCAGAGTTGAATTCCCCGCGTGAAATCACGACCTTCCCGCCTTTTCCCTTTTCCACCTTTACATCAATGGCCGACACCATAGCTTGGCGTGCATAGCAATCGGTACCTATCTGGCGATGATAGAACACGTACCATTGCTCACCTATCTTGCAGATACTGCCATGCGTATTTCCACCGGGCATGGCCGAAGCTATCACATTGCCTTTTTCATCATATTCGCGCGCCCGCGCATCGATGATTGTCCCACCATAGGTCCACGGGCCCAAGGGATGCTCGCTGTAGGCATAGGCCAACGTATAGTTGCTGGCGTTTGGCAGGCCATCTTCACCCTCAGCGGTAGTACGGCTATAGATAAACACATACTTATCCTCAATCTTGCGGATAGAAGATGCCTCAAAGAAGCGGAATATACCTTCCTGCCGATAGCCCGAAATCATGTTCTCCACCACTTCGGTACCGGGCTTTACCGTGCACATGGTAGCAGGGTCCAACTCCGCGCCATGCGAAATGCCAAATCCCCAATAACCATACACGCGTCCATCATCGTCAACAAACACTGCGGGGTCGAATCCCAAGCAACCGAAAGTCTCACGAGGACGTTCCTTGTTCCAATTGCATACTGTAAACGGACCATCGGGACGGTCGCTTTTGGCAATCATGGAATTGCGCCCGCCACCTTGATTATTCGGAAAGAGGTAATAAGTTTTCTTACCATCGGCATCGGTAGTTACTGTCACGTCAGGGGCAAAAAGCACGTCGTCGGTCCCATCAGCATTCAGTTTATACAGCTCGGGCGACTCATTGACTTTAAATATCACGCCGTCATATCTCCAACGGGTCAAGTCCTCTACGGGTGCCGACCACACCACTTGGTCACGTCCACAATACATCCACTTGAGATTATCGTGCGAGCCATAAATATAGACACGGTACTTGCCGGGGCAGTCAGGATCCTCAAACACATAGGGCTCACCGTCAGGAATAAACTCCCAAAGCGGCAGATAAGGATTCTGTGCAGATAATGTAAAAGACAGACCGATGAGACATGAGAAAATCATCAGAATTTTTCTTACTTTGTTTTTCATAATTGCATTGATTTATAGAATGATACTTAAATTATAATTGCGACAAAACTATCAATTTATCGTTTCATCATCATGCTTTTAATGCAAATTAACACGTTCAATACGAATTTCTAAATACCGTTCCGGCGGCTCTCCCATCTCCTCCTTTCTTCGTTGGTGTATGCAAAAATCAGCTATTTTTCAGTAAGTTTGTCCGGTTTGCACTATCTTTGCTTAAAAAAGCGAAGATAGGCTGCACCTCAGCATAAAAAATGAACGAGTTCATTTTATTCTGCATTCGGTTTGCACTATCTTTGCATCCAATTAACTGAACAATAACTAAAAAAACAAGATAACACTATGGCATTAAAAGCTGGTATCGTGGGCCTTCCCAACGTAGGAAAATCCACTCTTTTCAACTGCTTGAGCAGCGCAAAGGCACAAGCGGCAAACTTCCCGTTCTGTACAATCGACGCCCAAATGGGACAAGTGTCCGTACCCGACGAACGACTGACCCGTCTCGCCGAGCTGGTTCACCCGGGGCGTATCGTACCCGCCGTGTGCGACATCGTCGACATTGCCGGACTGGTGAAGGGCGCCAGCAAAGGTGAAGGACTCGGCAACCAGTTCTTGGGCAACATCCGCGAGTGCGACGCCATCATCCACGTGCTGCGCTGCTTCGACAATGGCAACATCGTCCACGTGGACGGCTCGGTGAACCCCGTACGCGACAAAGAAATCATCGACACAGAGCTGCAACTGAAGGACCTCGACACGGTGGAAAACCGCATCAAGCGTGTAGAGAAGATTGCCAAAGTGGGTGGCGACAAGGCGGCAAAGATAGAGTACGAACTCCTGCTCCGCTACAAGGATGCCCTGGAACAAGGACAAAGCGCCCGCACCGTCATTCCGCAGAACGACGACGAGGAACAATGCGCCAAGCAGATGTTCCTGCTTACTACCAAGCCTGTGCTCTACGTCTGCAACGTGGATGACGTCAGTGCCGCCAGCGGCAACCAGTACGTAGAGCAGGTGCGTGAAGCCATCAAGGGCGAGGATGCGGAACTCATCATCATCTCCGCCCAGACCGAGGCCGATATTGCCGAACTGGAGACATACGAGGAAAAACAGATGTTCCTCGAAGACCTGGGACTGAAAGAGAGCGGTTGCAACCGTTTGATTAAAGCTATCTACAGCCTGCTGAACCTCGAAACCTTCATCACTGCCGGAGAGATGGAAGTAAAGGCATGGACCTATCGCAAGGGATGGAAAGCACCGCAATGCGCCGGCGTTATCCATACGGATTTCGAGAAAGGGTTTATCCGGGCAGAGGTCATCAAGTATGAGGATTATATCAAGTATGGCAGCGAAGCAGCCGTGCGCGAAGCCGGAAAGTTGGGTGTGGAAGGCAAGGAGTATGTGGTGCAGGATGGGGACATCATGCACTTCAGGTTCAATGTGTAATGATATTCATTCCAGATGGCAATGTACAAAGAAAGTACATTGCCATTTTCTAATAAACTCCATACAATAACAATACTGTGAAACAGATTATCTTCCTTTTATTCTTATTGTCCTGTACTGCCGTTTATGCACAACAGCAAGACTCGGTAACCATTCACGGACGGGTGACTGATTACAACGGACAGCCGATAGACAGTGCCAGCGTCTGGGGGCAAAACCCGCAGTTCAATGACATCATAGAAGCCATAACCGACAAAGACGGGCATTACACGGCCCGTATACCCAAAGGGAAATATCAAAGTGCAGCCTCTATTTATCTGCCCTCCTATGCGCACATTGCCATGAAAAGCGGGCTGCCCGAGACTGAACACCGCCTGGAGTTCTGGGCCTGGGATTTCATCGCCGACCGCGACACTACACTCGACATACGTTATCATCGTATGGAAGCTTATGGCCTGCGTGCTTTCTGCATCCCCGGAGCCATGCCTACTTATCAGATATACGTCCGTCCCATGAGCTTGACACGTACCTACCAATGGATGAAAGAAACAAAGCCCGAGTCATTGGTACACGGTGAAAACCTGAGTGACATTGAGCAACAAGAACAAAACAAAGAAGCCAGAGAATGCCAGATGGCTCCCCGCCCCGGGCAACTGAAAGTCACCGTCTGGATAGACGGCGAGAAAGTCCCCGTGCTGATGAAGCAGGAAATAAAAGAATATTTCGACAGCAACGAATATGGCAACGCCTATCTATTGACAGTAGACATGCCCAAGCATCCCAGAAAAGACCTTCCCTACCGTATTTTCAAAGTAGAGCTGGAAGACATGGAGAACGGTGACCGGGGCGAAGGGCTTTACTATATGGAAAAGGAAAACTACGTTCAATAAACCATACACAACAAATGGCAAACAGTAATCTGAAATACCTCATAGCAGGTACCGGCGGCGTAGGCGGAAGCATCGCCGCCTTTCTTTCATTATCCGGCAAAGACGTCACTTGCATTGCACGTGGCGAACACCTTGCCGCCATACGCGGGAACGGTCTGCAACTGCACTCCGATTTGAAAGGTGAACATTGTCTGAAAGTGGCGGCATTTACCGCAGAAGAATTCCAAGGCAAAGCGGATGTTATCTTTGTCTGCGTCAAAGGTTATTCCGTAGACTCCATTACGGAACTCATCAAACGTGCCTCACACGAGCGTACAGTGGTAATCCCCATCCTGAATGTTTACGGAACCGGTCCCCGTATCCAGCGGTTGGTCCCCGGCGTCACGGTGCTCGACGGCTGCATCTACATCGTAGGATTCGTATCCGGACGGGGAGAAATCACGCAGATGGGAAAGATTTTCCGGCTCGTCTACGGAGCACACCGCGGCACGATTGTTTCCCGTGAAACATTGGAAGCCGTGCAACGCGATTTGCAGGAAAGCGGCATCAAAGCCGAAATCTCCGACGACATCGACCGGGACACATTCGTCAAGTGGTCCTTCATTTCTGCTATGGCCGTCACCGGGGCCTATTACGACGTACCTATGGGCGAAGTCCAGAAACCGGGCAAAGTGCGCGACACCTTTATCGGACTGTCACAAGAGAGTGCAGCTTTGGGCAGGAAATTGGGTATAGAATTCAAGGAAGACATCGTGCAGTATAACCTCAAAGTAATAGACAAACTCGCCCCCGAAAGTACCGCCTCCATGCAGAAAGATATGGCTAAAGGGCATCAGAGCGAAGTACAAGGCTTGTTGTTCGACATGATTACGGCTGCAGAGGAACAAGGGATTGAGGTGCCGACGTATAGGATGGTGGCGGAGAAATTCAAATAAACTGCCACGATGAACTGCCAAACGAGATAATTTCATACCTTTGTCCCGAACAACCCCGTAATTCAGTAATTTAATTCTTCATAAATATGTTATCACTACTCACCATCAACTGGAACCCCGACCCCGAACTATTCAACTTCTTCGGCATATCCATCCGCTACTACGGTTTGTTATGGATTATCGGCCTCGCTTTTGCCTACCTTATCGTGCAACACCAGTACCGCGACCGCAAAATAGACGAAAAGAAATTCGAACCTCTTTTCTTCTATTGCTTCTTCGGCATACTGATAGGCGCACGACTGGGCCACTGCATATTTTACGACTGGGCATACTACCAAGACCACTTCGTTGAAATGATTCTCCCCATCAAGCAGACCGCCGCAGGATGGAAAATGACGGGTTACACCGGCCTTGCCAGCCACGGCGGCACGCTGGGCCTGATTATCGCCCTCTGGATGTACTGCCGCAAGACGAAGATGCACTACATGGACGTGCTCGACATGATAGCCGTTGCCACTCCCATCACCGCCTGCTGCATCCGCCTTGCCAACCTGATGAACTCCGAAATCATCGGCAAACCGACCGACGTGCCCTGGGCATTCATCTTCGAGCGCGAAGACATGCTGCCCCGCCATCCGGCACAGCTCTACGAAGCCATCGCCTACTTCATCTTCTTCCTGGGGATGGTCTGGCTATACAAACGCGGACAGAAGAAGCAAGAGACCAAGCTCGAAACAGATTTCAGCACCACCAAGCGGAAATCAACCACCGTGCAGGCCGAAGCCTCCCTGCCCTATCACCGCGGTTTCTTCTTCGGACTCTGCCTGACGGAGATTTTCACCTTCCGTTTCTTCATCGAGTTCCTGAAAGAAAACCAGGTGAACTTTGAGGACAGCATGACGCTGAACATGGGCCAGTGGCTCAGTATCCCGTTTGTGATTATCGGGGTATATTTCATGTGTTTCTACGGGAAGAAAGCTTCCAAATAAACATTTCAGCCCTACATAAGCAACATACCCACCCCTTTCATCTGTGTGGATTTCTCTACTTTTACGGCATCGAAACAGTAACCGTAAATCATATATTTATCATGAAAGAGAAACAACTGATGAAAGGGGCAGCTTTTATGCTGCTAGCAGCAACTGCCATCCCGCCCGCACATGCCCAACTGAAAACAAATGCCGGCGTGCAATACCTGCTTTCCCAGTCGAAAGACATGAGCCAGGATTTTCTGGACCTCAGCAACACCTATTTCTTTGCCGACAGCCTGGTATCGTTCGACACCTCCACCGGCAAGGGGACTGTCCAGTGGAAACGCCAGCAACTGATGCCCCGCCAGGCATTCAATGCAAACACCTACCTGCACCAGCCCCTCCAGTCGCTGGACTTCCCGGAGACGGCCTACGACAACAATCCACAACTGACGTTCACCGTCGAACCGGTCAGCGAACGTACCCTCCGCATCCATATGCTTACCTCGCCCATCGTACCGAAAGAAGATGCCGATGACCCCATGCTCATAGGAAAGCCTGCCGACGGACGCTCCTTCTGGAAAGCCGAGAAGACGGATAAAGGTACCCTGTACACCTCCCGATACGGCAGCCTGCTCATCCAGGAATTACCCCGGCGCCTGGTGCTGAAAGATGCCGACGGACGCCTGCTGACACAGACTCGTTGCTGGAGCGACAACGACTCCACACAGGTCAAGGTACCTCCATTCAGCTTCATCAAGCGCGGCTCGGACAACTCACGCAGCATCAATCCCGTATTCAGCCTCGCGCCAAACGAGAAAATCTACGGTTGCGGCGAGTCCGCCACCGCACTGAACAAGGCCGGGCAGAAGGTCAACCTCTTTGTCACCGACCCGCAGGGCCCCGAAACCCCGGACATGTACAAGCCTATCCCCTTCTTTTTCAGTAACCGCGGCTATGGCATGTTTATGCACACTTCCGCCCCCGTGACCTGCGACTTCGGCTGCTCCTACATCGGAGCCACCAAACTCTTTATGGCAGACGAAGCGATGGACATCTTCATCTTCCTGGGTTCGCCGAAGGAGATGCTGAGCGAATACACCGCACTGGTAGGACGGCCCGAAATGCCCCCTTTGTGGAGCTTCGGCACCTGGATGAGCCGCATCACCTACTTCAGCGAAGCAGAGGGCCGCGATGTAGCCCGGAAACTGCGTGAGAACAAGATACCGAGCGACGTCATCCACTTCGATACCGGCTGGTTCGGCGTGGACTGGCAGTGCGACTACGCCTTTGCCGCCGACCGCTTCGACAATCCCCGGCAGATGCTCACCGACCTAAGGTCACAAGGCTTCCGCACCTGCCTCTGGCAACTCCCCTACTTCACTCCGAAAAACAAGTTCTTCCCCGAGCTGGTGGAACGCGGTCTGTACGTACGCAACGGTAAGGGGCAGCTCCCCTACGAGGACGTGGTGCTGGACTTCACCAACCCCGAAACTGTGAAGTGGTATCAGGAAAAACTCGGCAATCTGATTGAAATGGGTGTAGGCGCCATCAAAGTAGACTTCGGCGAAGGTGCCCCGCTGGATGCCATCTATGCCAACGGCCGTAGCGGACTGTACGAACACAACCTCTACCCGCTGCGCTACAACAAAACCGTGGCCGACATCATCAAGAAGCTGCACGGCGAAAACATCATCTGGGCACGCTCTGCATGGGCAGGCTCACAACGCTACCCGCTGCACTGGGGCGGTGATGCCGCCACCACCGAAACCGGTTTCGAGGGAACCGTCCGCAGCGGTCTCTCCATCGGATTGAGCGGGTTCTGCTTCTGGAGCAATGACATAGGCGGCTTCGTGACCCAAAGCCCCGAAAGCCTCTACCGCCG
>OAUS01001341.1_pt1 | contig 12460 bp, 14 predicted proteins | sample 1516801 | NCBI WGS metagenome assembly OAUS01 (sample SAMEA2580001, study PRJEB22360) | human gut metagenome | biome: human gut; feature: human-associated habitat; material: faeces | place: Denmark | collected 2008/2010
GGTATCTCGTCATCGATACAACGCTCGATTCCGTCCAACTTCTCATAATGAGAATAATGGGTGCAAATCAAAGTTTATCGCACCAGTGTAGCACCCACTGTACCTGTTCAACAATTCTTTTCTGTTCTTCCAACGGCGGAAGCGGAAAAATGATTTTTTTGAAAATATCAAACGGAGGAATGTTTTTAATTGCTGAACCTTTGCTGTTTTCTTTAGCCTCTTTCTTGATTACATAATCGAAATAGAGAAGAAAATAGTCGATGTTGATGGGTGCATAGATTCGCATTCTCATCAGCGCCTGATTTATAATGCCTAACTCAATATCACTTGGCATTACATAGGTCTCTCCAATAGTGCCTGCGCAACTAACGATAATGTCTCCAGGAAAAACAGTAAAGCCACTCATTTTACTTTCGTAATAGTCACGCTTTATATAGTACGAACCTAATGTATGATCCTTTTGGATTGCATTTTTCTGTTCGTACACTTTTACGGCATCTATCCCGTGGGGGACAAACATACTTTTAGTTAAACTACTTCCAAACGGTCCCTTTCGATAATCGCCAATGTCATTTAAGCGCATCAATTCCCATGAATCAGGTACTTCAAAAGGAATTTCATCGTCAATGCAAACTTCCTCTGAACCACGCTTTTCATAATGAGAATTATCCCTTCTGAAAATGACGGATTCGTGCTTGTCACGCTTGATTTTTCCTGCCTTAATTAGTTGCTCCTTCTCTGCACGAATACGTTCCAGAAGGACGGAAGCTGGTTCATCGTTTGGGTCTTGTGGTACAAGTTTTCCTTGTACAGCCTCCTGCAAAATAGATTTTTTAAGCAGATCTGGGAACTGAGTATTGAGGTTATTTAGTCTTTTTTCTGCCTGTGCATATTTGTCCAAGAAAGGCTCGAACTCTTTTATCTTGGTAACAATTCGGTACTGTTCAGATAGCGGGGGTAGTGGGAATAACAAGGCATGTAAAGCGTTTGCAGACAGTCCCTGGATGCCAATACCTTTTCCGCCAATCCATCCTGCGTGCTTGTAAAGGAAAAAGATGAAGTAATAGTATTCGGTACATATTTCAGAATAAGGACGCAGCCTGTGGATATGGTTTTGTATCCTAATATCTGTGTCATACGGCCAGATTGCGGATCGCCCAATATCTCCACCCTCACAAACAAGTAGATCGCCCTTGGTTGCAGTGCATTTCTCAATTTCCGATTCGGAAAAATACATTTCTCGTAGAGAATCAATTTCAAATCTATTCCAGTAAAGATTGGATGTAGTAATGTATGTGAGTAACTCACCAGAACGATTAGACGCATTCAAAGCTTTACCGGTATTGTGCTGATAAATTTCTCCTAATCGTACCCATTCCCAACTCTCAGGAATCTCAAACGGAATCTCATCTGCAATGCACACCGGCTCATTCTTTCCGACTTTCTCATAAGGCAAATTATCGGTAGGGTACATGAATTTACGATAGAATAACTTAATCCCAATTTGGGACGAAGTTATAAATTGGTTTTTAGATAAGTTATTGATAAGAATTTATAAGCTATAAAAATGAGTATCGGGATTTTTCTATCCATGGGAATTTAATTTTTACATTATTTATGCTGATGTTACCACTTCGGACCAAGTTGGACCGAAGTGATAACACAACGTCCCGATAATTTATCAGGAATAAAAATAACTTCTGCGCAAGTTGAGCAGAAGTTAAAATTGTCAGTTATCGCTTCTGACTTCGTGCCAACTTGGCACAAGGTTGCTTCTCGCCAAATTGACGAGAGGTACGATTCCTGCTCTTTGACTTGTTCCCGATTTGGGAACAGGTCAGATCGTGAGAACTCTTAATTTCACTTGTATCCAAGTTGGGCACAAGTTCAAAATACCAAAAGAGAAATTTGGCTTGTGGAAGAATTGGTCACAGGCAGTATAGAGAAATTATTCCCAAGCTGGGAATAATTTAGAGCCATATTTTGACCATTCACAAATCGGCAAGCAGTGTAAACCTGTACAGGTTCACTTATTTTCTCGATTTTCCCTCTGGGTCAATCTTCGCAAATTGCTTGTTGGGGAAGCATCCCCAATCCCCATTGAACGGTATCTGCGATACCGGCTACTCGTTCATTCTGAACGCTTTTGTAGATACTACTTCTGGACAAATTGTCCAGAAGTAAAAACTATTTTTAGAAAAAACTCTGATGCAATTTCTACCGAAACGAAAAATATTTCTTTAACGCAGTTCTGCATACTTGTTTTTTCTACATTTATCCGGTAGAATAGACATAGGAAACAGAATGCCTGTTCGAACTTAATTTTATAGTTTTGTGGGATTACCCGATTTAAAGTCTGACATATTTTTGTGAGGATAAATTCTTCTTCACGTTGGCTGTTACATAGAACCATCAGAAAAGTGCATGTTTTATTGTACTTGTTTCTTGATGCTTTGTGTGACAGCTTTTTTGTTTTTCTTCCACCCAACTTGGGCGGAAGTTAGCAGACGACACACGAAGGAGGAAATAAATGACTAACGAATTTGATTTTAATGTAAAACAAGATGATTATGAGGAGTGGTTCAGCCAAATCAGTCAAACAGAGGAAAATAATTGCCTAAAGTTTTCTGTGCCAGACCCTTATGCAAAATGCGTTCGTTCTCAAGAAAGTTCAAATAGAATATTTGCCAAAACAGACACAGACGGAAACATCCATGCAGATAATCTCTCCGCTTACTGGATACCGCAGCTTACACTTCAAAAGGAAATTGGAGGTACAGTTTATACAGTTACCGGATACTATGAGGGCAAAACGGATTTTATTCGTAAGTTAGAGCGAATGACTGTTGACAGAATGCGCAGAGCTATGGAGGGTGACACCGATGACAAATAACAAATTGTTTGATACAATAACCTTGACTAATCAAGAACTGCCAGTTGCCCCTATGAAGGAGGAAGCAGAAATGTTAAGGGCAACAGATAAAATAACCGCTTTATATTGCAGACTCTCCCAAGAGGATGCGTTGGCTGGCGATAGTAATTCTATTGTGAATCAGAAAAATATCCTGCTTCAATATGCAAAGGATAATCGCTTTCCGAACCCAACTTTTTTCGTAGATGATGGCTACAGTGGCACTACTTTTGACCGCCCAGGATTTCAGAAAATGCTGGATGAAATCGAATCCGGCAATGTGGCAATTTGTATCACAAAAGATCTCTCCAGACTTGGCAGAAACTCTGCTATGACAGGGCTGTACACCAATATCACATTCCCGAAACATGGTGTCCGATATATTGCCATCAATGACAATTTTGATACCAGCGACCAAAACGGCATGGGTATTGATATGGCAGGTATCAAAAACTGGATCAATGAGTTTTACGCTCGTGATACCAGTCGCAAAATCAGAGCCGTTAATAAGTCAAAAGGTTCTCGTGGCATCCCACTGACTACTAATGTCCCTTACGGGTACATAAAGAACCCGGATAATCCGGCTCAGTGGCTTGTAGATGAAGAAGCTGCCATTGTGGTGAAGTATATCTTCAAGATGGCAATGGAAGGACGTGGACCAAGCCAGATTGCATCGCAGCTGACCAAGGAAAAAGTACTTACACCGACAGCCTACAAGCAGAAACAGGGATTAAATACCCCACAGGCAACACCTGAGAATCCAAGCAAATGGCACCAGACAACGGTACGAAACATTTTGGAGCGCAGAGAGTACACCGGCTGTACCGTCAACTTCAAGACTTTCACCAATTCTATCTGGGACAAGAAAAAACGTGAGAATCCGATAGAGAATCAATCCATTTTTTATGATACTCATGAAGCAATCATCCCGGAAGATATATTCGAAAAAGTTCAGGTACTGCGACAGAATCGTCACCGCAGAAGCAAGACTGGAAAAACAAGCTTGTTCTCCGGTTTGGTATATTGTGCCGATTGTGGAGAAAAGCTGTACTACTGCACAGCTAATAATTTTGAAAAAAGACAGGATTTCTTCGAGTGTTCCACACATCGTAAAAACGATGAAAAATGCAAATCTCACTATATCCGAGCAGTCGTCTTGGAAGATATGGTGTGGATGCATATGGAAACAGTCATCAGCTATATTCTCTGCTATGAAGATCACTTCCGTGCAGTTGTTCAGGAAAGTATGAGCATGGAGAGCAAGGAAAAGATTCAGGCATGGAAAAAACAGCTTACGCAGGCTGAAAAGCGTATTGTAGAGTTGGACAGGCTGTTCGTGAAGATTTACGAGGACAATGCTAAAGGAAAGCTGTCTGATGAACGTTTCTCCATGATGAGTGCAAACTATGAGGAGGAACAGAAAAAACTCAGAATGGACGCTGTAGAGCTTCAGAAGAGCATTGAAAATCAAGAGCACCGGAGTGAACGACTGGAAAAGTTTATCCGAAAAGCAACACACTATCAGGATTTAGATTCACTGACACCGGATGCTCTGCGAGATATGGTCAGTGCTATTTATGTAAGTGCACCGGATAAATCTTCGGGTAAACGTCAGCAGAAAATCGAAATCTATTATGATGGTGCAGGGTTTATTCCGCTGAGTTTATTGACGCAAAGAGAAACGGCGTAACCGAAGTCACGCCGTTTTCTCCCCGAAAATCGGGATTTTTAAATTTTACTGTTTTATGGGCACCGCCCTAACGGGGTGGTTTTTTATCTTCTGAAACAACTTGACTTTAAATATAACGAGAGCTATCATGTGCACACTAAATACAAAGGGGACACAATAATGGAAAACAACAAAACTAATAATTCTTTAACCGGGTACAAAGGCCTCACCTATACTCAAGAAGCCAAAGGTGCGGATGCAAAAACTAAAGAAGGGCAAGTTCACAACTTGGTCGTAAAGTTTCTCAAAGTATATGCAGGAGTATATGGCGAGCCGACAGCAGAGAACATCGCTGACACCGCTTGGTACTTGGCTGAAGAAGAAATCAGCTGTGAGCGCAATCGTGCATTTATTGGTGTGTAGGACGCAAAGAAATATGGACCTGAAAGCTTGGCAGTCAGAATTGAAAGCAGCCGAGAAGAAAATAAAAATAGTTGAAAATATTGCCAAAACAATGGATGCCATTGGAAAGGGAAAATGAATAAAAAAGTATACCAACCACCACGGTCAATAGAGCACCGCTACAGGCGTGCTATTGGCCGTTTGTTATTTCCGCTGCTGGGTGAGCTGGCTGAACCAAGGAACCCGAGATTCCGCCGATACGAGATGCGGAAGAAGAAAACGAGAAAGTAGATGTATTCGATTCTTTGGAGAAAGAGTTACAAAAGCAAGAAGTGAACGATGGAGATGTAGTCGAGGAAGCTTTGGATGTAATTAATGAGGGTTAAATAGATAATATAGACATAAGAAGATTATTAGGAATAAAAAGTGTGCAACTTCAATTTACAATTTAGGAAAGATGAAAAATTTTAGATAATTTAAACTGTTTTAGAGGATGTATTTCACTTTTCTTCCATATAATATAATATATACCTAAACATGTTATTGAGAATAAAAAGTATACAATATAAATTTTCCAAATTTTTCACTATAAAAATGAGAAATCTTGGTATATAATAAGGACGAAAATATTAGAATCGAGGTGCTTCGAATATGAAAACTAGATTTACTGAACTTTTAGGTATTAAATATCCGATTATTCAAGGCGGTATGGCTTGGACTAGTGATGCTAATCTGGCAGCAGCTGTTTCTAATGCTGGTGGTGCAGGCATTATTGGTAGTGGCGGACGTACTACTGAATGGACTCGTGAAGAAATCCGCAAAGCTAAAAGCTTGACTGATAAACCATTTGGCGTTAACGTTATGTTGATGGCACCCAATATTGCGGAAATCATTGATATGCTGTGCGAAGAAAAAGTAGCTTTTGTTACTTTAGGTGCTGGTAACCCTGTCCCGCATATCGCAAAATTCCACGAAGCCGGTATTAAGGTTATTCCGGTTGTACCTAATGTAAAACTGGCTCAACGTATCGAAGCTGCCGGTGCTGATGCTATGGTTATCGAAGGTATGGAAGCAGGCGGTCACATCGGTAAACAAACTACTATGGCTCTGATGGAAAATGTTCTACCATCCGTAAAAAGCGTTCCTGTTTTAGTAGCAGGCGGTATTAGCGATGGCCGTGCGATTGCTGCAGCTCTTTTAATGGGTGCTGACGGTGTACAGATGGGCAGCCGTTTCCTTCTGACTATTGAATGTCCTGCTAATATTGCAGCGAAGGAAGCTATTGTAAAAGCAACCGATACCGATAGCGTAGCAACAGGTTTCAGCCGTAATCTTGGTGTACGTTGCCTGGCTAACGCTTTCACTGATGCATACACTGCTAAAGAAGTTGCCGGTGCACCGAAGGAAGAATTAATGGCTATGGGTGCAGGTACCAATAAGCGTGGTATTCTGGAAGGCGATATTGTTAACGGTACTGTAATGTGCGGTCAAAGCTTGAATGTTTTAAACGATATTCTGCCTTGTAAAGAAGTAATGGAGCGTTTAGTTGCCGAAGCTAAAGCTGCTATCGACCGCATTAAATCTATCGAATTTTAAAGTAGTTAGTTGGAACATTCTTCCTTTTATTATGTATAAAATAACATATTAGATGATGTAGTGATTAATATTACCGGAAGGATAAAAGGATGAGTAAGCAGGTATAGACTGTAAGACAACTAGCGTCGATTAATCATCAGCGATAAGGCAAGGCAGGCAAGATCGAACCCTTGCAAGACTGCTAACCATTGGCTGAAGTCTATTGCCAGCAACTGTAACACTAATAAAATAATTGTTGTTTTCATAGTGTTACCCGTAGTTTAATATTGTTAAAAGGTTGGGCGGAAAAATCCGCCCTTTGCCCTCTACCGATTACTTTTTGTCGTTGTTGTCGGTGGGGGCTTTTTCCTTTTTATACGCCTGTCGCAAGCCGTACAGTGCAATAATAATATTGACCGGGCTTTCTACAGCGTAAAGGATGTTATTTATATCCACGGTGTACCTACGTTCTTAAGAATGCAAAATAAGACCAATGTCGTTATAAACTGTGATATGACCTTGTTCTTACACTATGTTATTATATAAGTAAAGAAAATAAGGTGGTGATGATATGAGCAATGACAAGCAAACAGTATTTCAAATTAGAATACAATCAGAACTAAAAGAAGCGTTTAAGGCTGAATGCTTAAGACAGTACAAAACGCCTTCAGACGTTTTAAGGGGTCTGATGTTCGAATGGCTGCAAAAACAAAAAGAATAGGAGTAGTAGGAACTGACTAGCAAAGAATTAGCTAAAGAATTAATTGAGCGAATTCCAGAATCGAAAATGTACTACATTCTAGCATTTTTACAAGGTGCAGCAATTCCAGATGAAGCCACAAATAGAGAAACTTTAGAAGCAATTGAAGAACTGGAAAGCGGAAAAGGCGAATGTTTCGAAGGGTTAACAAAAGATTTTTTTGCAAATATGTATGTCGTTGACGGTATTGCATACGCAGGCGACCCAAAGCCGATGTTAAAGGTTGTTGCCGTAAGAGCATTGGCAGATTGGAAGTTGTGGCTAAAATTTAAAGTATAGTTTTGTTATCACAAAACATAAAAGCATTGATAAACAAAATGCTAAATTATTATATAATTCAGGCTAGGGACTAGCCGTAGAGCTTGGTAAATATAGTTAGGTTACTAACTACTTCCCAAGAAGCTCCCACTTCTTAAAGTGGTGAGTGGTTCATGGTTTTAGATTTTTGAATTACTATTATCCTTATAAGAAATAAATATCGTTATTAGAGATTGTTGTAAAAGCAGTGTATCGAGGTCTTTTTAGATACACTGTTTTTTTTCTTGTAAACTTTTGGAATATGAAATTATTGCAACTTGACTGTTTTTGATTATCGTTGTATAATCACATTATTGATTATTAGCAATATATATCAATTGAGGAGCAGAACGATAATAAATTGCTGGCTTTTGCCCAAAAAAATGTGTGATTTTTTTGACGAAAATAAGAAAGAGGGTTGTATGATGAGTATTTTTACTGGTGCTATTGATTATTTTATTAAGGGTGGTCCCTGCATGTGGCCGTTGCTGCTGTGTTCTTTTGTAGCCATTGCCATCGGTGTAGAGCGCTATCTGTACTTCAAAAAAGCAATTTCCGGTACTCATTTTGCTGTTACCTTCTGCCGTATGATGAATGATTTCAATATTGTCGGAGCCCGCGAATTTGCTGGTGAGGCTCAAGGTGAGGGTGCTAAATTAGCAGTCAGAATTCTGGATGCTAAAGAGGATATCGGCAACCGTGTGGAATCTATTGTTTATTCTAAAGCAGATCGTATTTTAGATGGCCTGGAAAAAAATCTGAACTATTTGGGCGTAGTTATTGGTCTGGCACCGATGCTTGGCCTGCTGGGTACTATTACTGGTATGATTTCTTCTTTTAATGCTTTGAACGAAAGAACTCAAAACCCTATGGCTGTAACCGCAGGTATCGGTGAAGCTTTGATTACTACTGTATTCGGTCTGTGTATTGCGATTATGGGTATGTGTATCCATGCTTATTTATCTGGTAAAATTAAAACTGAATCCTTAAATCTGGACGAAATTGCCAGCACCTTAGTTAACATCGTGCAAGCCAAAGATGCTGCATATGGCGAAAATACTAAACACTAAGGGGCGGTGAGAATATGCGTAGACGTCGTAAGAGATTGCTGAGAACTCCTGAGATTATGCTCAGCCCGATGATTGATATGATTTTCCTGCTGCTGGTTTTCTTCATTATCAGTACCATGTACATGAGTGAAGTAAAAACTATTCCTATCCGTTTGCCGGTAGCACAACATTCTGAAAATGTCAGCAAGAGCAATTTTAATGTCAGCATTAAAAAAGATGGCTCCATTTATCTGGATGAACAAAAAATCGAGCTAGATATGCTGGTAGCGAATGCTGCTACTGAAAGTAAAAGAGATTCTTCCTTCTCTGTAATTATTCGTGCTGAAGGCGATGCCGATTACAAAACTGTTATTCAATTAATGGATAAGCTGAAAGGTGCCGGTGTGACCCGTTTTGGATTGGCTACCGATGTAGGTGGCGGCAATGAATGATGAACAAAAACGTTTAGGCAAGGGCTTTGCCGTAGCACTTGCTGTGCATTTGGTGGCTGCCATAGTCATTGGTGTGTTCGGTTATCGCTTTGTTACCCGTCCGCCTGAGGTTTTGGAAGTAACCTTGTCAGGTAGTGGCGGTAGTCAGGCTGCTGATTCCGAAGAAATAGAAGAGCAGGTCGAGCAGGAGGATAATAGTATCATGCACAGTATTGATGATATTATTGATAAACGCCTGAAGCCTGAAATCCAACATAAAAAAGTCGTTAAAAAGGCTGCGAAGGCTACAACCAATAACAATACCTCCACTAGCTCTAATGCCGGCAACGGTCAGGGCAGCGGAACTAATAATGAACAGGGTAGTGGCAGCGGTAATGGCGAAGGTGATGGACAGGGTAGTGGTAATGATAGTGGTGAAGGCCGTGGCGTTCCAGTAACTCCGCCACGCATTATTTCTGCTAGTGAACCGCGTTATCCTAGCAATTTGCGTAACCAAGGTATCGAAGGTACCGCAGGTATCCGTATGCTGGTAGGTGCTGACGGACGCGTACAGGAGGCTTCTGTGGTAAGCTCCTCCGGTTATCCGGAAATGGACGAATCGGCCGTTAATGCAGTATATAAATGGCGCTTTAGTCCTGCAAAAGATAAATATGGTAAAAAGGCTGCTTGCTACGTAACCCGTGGCATCCGCTTCAGCTTAAGACGCTAAAAGTTAACTGTCGATAAGTGCGAGAGCATTTGTCGGCAGTTTTTTGTTTTCGTTCGGAAGTATTATTATATTTAAAACAATAATGTAAAGTAAATAATAATGATTAACAAAACTTTTGTATTATTACTTGACAATATATTGAGTATATGGTTTATAATTAATCAAATATCAAAAAGAAAAGAGGAAGTTTTATGTCCGAGCATTTATGCACTTTATCCAATGGTGATAACGTGTATTTTTACGATAAAAGCATAGTTGTTTATTTTAAAGGTCAACGTAAAGTGTTGAGCACCTCTGTTTATAACGGCGGCTACCATGAGGATTTTGACGCTGTTTATAATTATGATGCGAAGCTAGGAGCAGGTATGCCTTGTGAAATGCTGGCTGACACTTATTTAGAACATATGCGTCTGATTTCTAAGCGTCTAGCTCTAAATCCTGATAAAGTAAGCGGGATGGCAACAGCCGCCAGCATGGAAAATGTAGCTGTGGAAACATTAAAATATAAGGAGTTGACTGTCACTGCTATTGTTACCGGCGGTATTGAAACTAACGGCGGTAGAGTAGGTGATCCTGCTGATTATTATCGTCCTGTGGAAAAGCCTGATAAATTCGGCACCATTAATATTATGCTCTTGATGGACTGCGATATGCCTGAGGGTACTTTGGCTCGTGCCTTAGTAACTTGTACGGAGGCTAAGACTGCGGCTATTCAGGAGCTTTTAGAAGGCAGCAAATATTCTAATGGTATTGCGACTGGAAGTGGAACAGATACTACGATTATCGTGGCAAATAGTGAAAGTCCGCTTTATCTGGAAGGTGCAGGTAAGCATAGTAAATTAGGCGAGTTGATTGGTCGTACTGTATTAAAAGCAGTTAAGCGTGCATTAGCCAAGCAATCCGGACTTACTCCTGAATGTCAGCATGATGTTTTCCGCCGCTTAAAACGCTTCGGTGTTATACCGCAAACTATGTGGCAGGAATATAGCAAAATGACAGGTGCGACAGTAAAACCGGAGTATTTAGTAGCAGCAGAAGACTTAGGGAAAGAAAATATGATGCTGTGTATGACATCCTTATATATTCATTTATTGGATCAGATGTTGTGGAAATTAATTTCTCCCAACGAAATGCAGGAGGCCGGACAACAGGTGCTGGACAATATTGCGGCTGTTTACGGACAGGAAAAAGAAGTTATTACAGAACCTACTTTAGAGGGTATGTTGGCTGCGTGGAAGTTGCTCTTTAATAAGTTAGTAGCGGAAAAATTATCTGCATAAAATTTTGCTTGACTGTAAAGCAGGAATATAGTGTATATTAGAATTATCAGTAAGAAAGAGGTGATTTTAATGACTAATTGTCATCCGAAATTTGAAATTCCGACCGATCCCCACGGCAAACGCCGTTATGAAAGTGCTATGAAGCACGTAGAAGCTGCAAAAAAAGCAGGTAAATCTACCGAAGAAATTCATGCTATCTTCAAAAAAGTAATGGAATTTAATCCTATGGATATCGATTCTATTCCTAAAGACGAAGCACATGCTAAATACCGCAGTGCTATGGTACATATGAAGGCTGCTCTGGAAAAGGGTAAAAGCAGTGCCGAAGCTCATGAAATAGCAAGAAAAATCCTCAATGGTGAAACTTCCGGCCATTGCAGTGCAAAAAAAGATTAATATAAAAAAGCGTCAGTAAGCATTAAGCCTACTGACGTTTATTTTTTGCTCATTTATTTTTGGCAGTGCTGCGTACCTGTACGAAAAGCAGATTAATATATTGTTTAGTATCGGCATATAACCAATGATTTTCTATGGGTAAGACATACAAATCACTACAGGGTTCAAATTCGTTGATTTTCATAAAATGAGCAATTTTTTCGATTAAGGCATGAGCCTGACTACAAAAGGGACCGGAAAAATATAACTCCAGATATAAGCCTGTGGGTAGAGTAGATAAAGCTGTTTTCGGATGAGTAGGCGGATTATCGGCAAAGGAGAAGAAGGAATGAGAGGAGGGAGCTTTTTGGGGCAACGGTGCTGTAAAAACTCTTTCCTTAGCTACAATCCAACCTGCCTGACGTTCAATAAAACCTTTGTTATGAGCAGTTAATTGGGAATGACGGGCAAATTTAGCAATACGCTCCTTGCTACTGACATCAGGATACAATTCTGTTAGGCGGATGTAACGCTGCTCTTTCCAGGTAACAGTGATCTGATTCAGAGGCAGGTTATTATTTTGCTGGATGTTCGCAGAAATACGTTGAATGGAACGGCAGATGCGTTCATTTTCTTTGATGATTTTTGCACATTCGGCGGCTCGTTTTTGTAATTGTTCAAGAAAACATTCTTTATTACGGTGCTCTAGATAGTATTTAATATCGGCTAAGCTGATATTTAAGGAGCGCAGGTTAACGATGATTTCTAAATCCAGATATTGAGCCACGGAATAGTGACGATAACCGTTTTCACCGATAAAGTCCGGTGAAAGCAGATGAATTTTATCATAATATAGTAGTGTTTGCTTGCTGATGCCGAAAAGACTGGCTAGTTCGCCGGCAGTAAAACAATTACATTCATTAATATTCTTATCCATAGAAATACCTCTGTTTTTATTTGTGATATATAATATAAATTAAA
>OAUS01001343.1_pt1 | contig 12453 bp, 9 predicted proteins | sample 1516801 | NCBI WGS metagenome assembly OAUS01 (sample SAMEA2580001, study PRJEB22360) | human gut metagenome | biome: human gut; feature: human-associated habitat; material: faeces | place: Denmark | collected 2008/2010
ATGCGAATGTTTTGAATCGTATGTTATATGAAAATATAGCAGCTATTGAGCAAACTGAACTTGGATTATGGCAACAAGGAAAGCCAATATCGCTAGATTTATTAAAGAATTCGATTGATAAGCCTCTAAGTAACGGGAGCTCATTCTTAACTTTCTTCAAAGAAGAAGTAGCTAATTCTCTTTTGAAAGAGAGCACCAGACAAAATCATCTTTCCACCCTTGAATTACTTCAGGAATTTAAGAAAGAGATATTATTCACCGATTTGACATTTGAATTTGTGTCCTCATTTGATAATCACTTGCAGTCTAAAGGCTATCACCTTAATACCATTGCCAAGCACATGAAGCATCTAAAACGATATATTAACGTTGCTATAAATAAGGAATATATGGATATACAAAAATATGCTTTTAGAAAGTATAAAATTAAAAGTATAGAGGGAAGTCATACGCACCTGGCTCCGGAAGAGTTATATCGCTTTGAAAATTTACAGCTAACAGGAAGATATACGAGGCTACAAAAAACAAAAGATGCTTTTTTATTTTGTTGCTACGCAGGGTTACGATATTCTGATTTCACCAGTCTGACCTCCGCAAATATTGTTGAATTCCATCAGGAAACCTGGATTATATACAAGTCTGTTAAAACTGGTATTGAGGTACGTCTTCCTTTATATTTATTATTTGAAGGCAAAGGAATCGAGATATTGCAACGCTATAAAGATGATCTTGACAGCTTCTTTAAGTTAAAAGACAATTCTAATATCAACAAAGAATTGAATTTATTAGCAGGCTTGGCGAAAATAGATAAACGTGTGTCATTCCACACCGCCCGGCATACAAATGCCACCTTATTATTATATAGTGGTGCCAATATTACTACGGTACAAAAGCTATTAGGACACAAAAGTGTGAAGACTACACAGGTATATGCAAATATAATGGATATAACAGTGGTACGTGATCTTGAGAAAACGGCCTCATCAAAAAATAATAATAGGTACAAAAGCTAGATGAAAGTGTTCTGTTTTTAAGATTTAGTTTTAGAAATGGAGGGTCTAATTTTCTCTAATAGAAAGAAAAGTGTATAATTAAATGAAAGAATATGCAATATCAGTTTCAAAAACGCATATACATAACCTAAATACACATCGTTATTACGAATATTATCACTCGTCCCATTTAAAGGAATAAAGTGTTCCTTTAAAAGGAACGGGTCATTGGTCGTAGAGAAGCCCTTGCTTTCTTTAAAAGGAAAGGATTAAAAGTTAATTTATAACCCTGATAGCCTCTAATAGCTATTAGAATCCGGCATTTGGGGTTCTTTCATTTTGGCGTCAGATAAATGATAAATACTTCTTTTTACATAATTAGATGTAATTACACAATCTCTTTGATACAGAAAAAGCATATAACCATCCAATATAAATATTCATCAATCATATTCTCTGCGATTTTGGAGGATATTTGAATCCACCCCTGCATATTTTAAAATATACAGTAATAAAATATGCATTTTTTCATCTGGAGTTTTTCTTTTTCTTAGATTATCGTTTGCTAATGAATATATTATTATAGTCAATAATTATTGGATATAATTTAGAACAAGAAAACCATCTTCAACAGTTAAGATGGAAATAAGTTTTAGCTTATATCATATAAGATAAGAACTTAAATAATTAATTAATAGATGGTTATGCCCTATTTTTGATAGAAATCTGGTATCATAAATCAGTAAACTAATATGTTTGGTAGGTGCTTAATATATTGATAATCTGTATAATAACTACAACAAAAAAATATTTCCAAAGGAAAGCAAACATCATATATATTGTTAGTAATCAACATATTATAGTTGTATTTAGTTCTGCAAAGACTTTGCAGATTTCGTACATCGGTATGCAGACGCAGGAAGTGGCGATAAAGCCCAATTTGCGAGTGGTTCTCAAATCTGATGCACAGCTAATAGATGAGGTTGTGGTAACCGGATATGGGGTAACTAAAAAAGCGGCATTTACGGGATCTGCCCAAACGGTGGATAATAAGGACTTGATGAAAAAAACAGATGCAAACTTTATGAAGTCTTTGGAAGGATCAGTAGCTGGTTTACAAGTAAATAGCTTGACTGGACAACCTGGTGCATACGCTTCTACTACTATTCGTGGAGTTGGTTCAATGAATTCTGGAACCGAACCTTTATACGTAATTGATGGTATTGCCATTTACACAGACAAAATGGGGGCTTATAACAAAGCCGGGACAGGGGATATGGCGGCAAGTCCGATGGCTAATATCAATCCTAACGACATTGAGTCCATCACAGTTTTGAAAGATGCTACAGCTACAGCTATTTATGGAGCTCGTGCAGCGAATGGAGTAATTGTAGTTACTACTAAAAAAGGTAGTCTGGGAAAAGCGCGTTTTAATGTGAATGCAAAAGTCGGAACTAGTTTTGTAGGTAAGATAGATCATAATTATCGTACGACAAATCTGGATAAATACAAAGAGATCTGGACCGAAGGACTAACAAATGCAGGATATGACGGTGAGGATGGCATGACTTCTGCTGAATGGCTGAATGCCTATGTTATGGATTGGTATAATGTGGACTTGACGCAAAATATCAAGAGTGTGGATTGGCTGAAGGAGATTCTGCAAAATGGTTTTTCACAAGAATATGATATCAGTGCTCAAGGTGGGAATGAAAATTTGCGCTATTATATTAGTGGAGGATATTTTCAGAATACAGGTATCGTCATCGGAACTGGAATGAAACGCTATAGCGGACGTATTAGTTTAGATGGAAAAAGCGGGCGGATAGGATATGGACTTTCTGTGAATGGAGCACTCTCCGATATAAACAATACTATGACTGAAAGCCAATATACTAATCCTATTGTAGCAGTATATGACATCCGTCCGTTTGAACAGGTGCGCAATGAAGATGGAACATATAATACAAATGTTAATTATAATCCTGTAGCCATTAACGATAAAGAAAAAGGTGATAAACGCAATCAAAAGCAGATTACATTGGTTGTGAATCCATATTTTACTTATAATATTATTGATGGCTTAACATGGAAGACAAATGCAGGATTGAGCTTAATTGACTTGGACGAGTTCTTTTACAGTTCAATTTATAATCCTCAATATTCCGGTAGCGGTATGCTTGGTCAAAGAAATCAGGAAAGGGCAACAACCTTGACCATTACCAATACCGTAAACTTCAACCGCACTTTCAAAGACATGCATCATTTGAATGTGTTGTTGGGACAAGAAGCACAGAAAATATCTTATAGAACAATTTATGCAGCTGCCAGTGGATATCCTAGTGATGCTGTTTTTGAATTGGACAATGCTTCCAAGCCAACAGGGGCGGGATCTTCAACCAAAGCAAGCACTCTTTCTTCGTTCTTTATGAATGCAGAATATAACTTGAATGATAAATATTATCTGTCAGGCAGTTTCCGTTATGACGGCTCGTCAAGATTTGGTGTAAACAACAAATGGGCTCCTTTCTGGTCTATAGGAGCAAAATACCGCATCTCTAACGAAAGCTTTATGGAAAATACCAAAAGTTGGTTGACAGATTTGACTATCAGAGGTAGTTATGGAACTGTAGGTAATCAGGATATTGGTTATTATGCAGCAATGGGATTATATAATTATGGATATTCTTATAATGGTAAACCAGGAGCTATTCCTTACCAAATAGCCAATCCGGATCTAAAATGGGAGACTGTTGCAAAAGCCGATATCGGTATCCATGCTGTTTTCTTTGAAAGACTGACACTCGAAGTAGATTATTATAACCAACGGACAAAAGATATGATATTTGATGTACCACTTTCTTACACAACTGGATTCGGGTCTATCCTAAAAAATGTAGGTGAGATGGAAAACAAAGGTATAGAATTCTTGATTAACGCTAACGTACTTAGAAATAAGGATTTCAGTTGGGATGTTCGTTTCACTGGTACGGCAAATAAAAATAAAATCATAAAACTTGCCACAGAAAAACCAATTGAGAATACTCTAACTATCAGAAAAGTTGGCGAGGCGTATAATACATTCTATATGCCGGAATATGCAGGAGTGGATCCTGAAACAGGAGAAGCAATGTGGTATAAAGGACAAGAAGGGGATGAGAAAACAAAAAATGTAAATGAGGCCGGTCAGCGAATTGTAGGTTCTGCCGATCCTAAATTTTATGGTGGCTTTGGAATGAATTTCAAATACAAAGGTTTTGACTTCTCTTTTGATACCAGTTTCACCTTGGGAAATAAAGTATATAACTCCGGATTTGCATTTGATATGCAGGTTGGACATTATTTCTTAGGTCCGGTATCTAACTATGTTTATGACAACCGCTGGCAAAAGCCGGGAGATATAACCGACGTACCCAAATTTGTAGCTGGAGACAACTCGGGAGCAGAAACTAATTCCAGCCGTTTCTTAATGAACGGTTCTTATTTGAGAATGAAATCCATGGTTTTAGGATATACTCTTCCGAAGAACCTTATGAATAAAGTGGCTATTGACAATTTAAGAGTTTATATCTCTGCTGACAATTTGTTCACTATCACTGCTAAAGATTTTATAGGATTTGATCCACAAACTAGATCTACCGGTATGCAGTCTTGGGCATATCCTGTACCTAGAAATATCATGTTCGGTCTTAATCTTAGCTTCTAAAAAATAACTTTAGAAATTTATGACAATGAAGAAAATATTATTTGCTTTATTAACCGGTTGGATGGCAATTTCATTCACCGCATGCGATGACTTCTTGACAGAAACGCCATCAACTTCTGTTCCGACAGAAGAAGCCTTGGTTACTACCCAAGATTTTCAGAATGCTTTAAATGGTGTATATTACACATTAGGTTCATATCGTTTTCTGGGACGTGATGTATTAGCAATTGGAGATGCGCCAACGGATATCACTTCACATTCCGTTGCAACGTCCCATTTCTATGACATCTTCCGCTATCAGATACTGGATACTAATTCATACATAGAAGAAATATGGGCATACGGATATTGGGCTATCGACCGTTGTGCACGTATCATTAAAGAAGGTGCTTCATTTAAAGAAGTAACAAAGGGGGATCTGACAGAAGTGGAAGGATGCATCGCTCAAGCCTATGCAATTAAAGCCCTCTGTTCTTTCTATTTGACTAACATGTTTGGTTTGCCATATTCGGAAGCCAACAAAACGACATTAGGTATCGTAAACGTTACTGAGCCCGTCCCTGCCTATTCACAGGTGTCAAGAGTTAGTGTAGAACAAAATTATAGCCTGATTCTTGATGATATAACGAAGGCTAAAGAATATTATGCTAAAGAAGGTGTTGAAAATGTAGGTAAACAGTATATGAATACGGCTGCAGTTGCTGCACTTGAAGCTCGCGTAAAACTCTATATGAAAAATTACGAAGGGGCTATTACGGCGGCTCAAGAGGCAATAACCCTAAGTGGTGGTACAATTGTATCAACCAAAGAAGACTATAAGAATATGTACACGACATTGGCTGTTTCGACAGAAGACATTTTCTTTATAGCAAAAGCCGAAGATGATTATTTATCTGCTAATGCTCTGAATACTTTATGGAATAAATACGGTTTGTCTATTAACAGCGCAACAATAGCAGAATATTCATCTAATGATATTCGTCTGGCACTTCTTGGCGGTACGTGGACTGGTGGAAAAATGCGTGGTATCACAACCAATAATCAGATTTCTAACTTGCCGGTTTTCAGACTGCCTGAAATGTATTTAATACAGGCAGAAGCATATGCAAAACAATCAACTCCTGATTATGGTAAAGCTAAAGAAAAACTGTTGGAAGTAGCGGCAAAAAGAAACCCGGATTTGGATGATAGTGAAATTGCAGAGGATCAGACGATTATTGATGTGATTGACAAAGAAAGAAAATTAGAACTGGTTCAAGAAGGACATCGCTTCTTTGATGCAAGAAGATTAGGCAAAATTATTAGTGTGGCAGATGGAGCGTATACTAATTTCAACATTGCCAAATTTGTGTACCCAATACCTTCTTTTGAAGTTAATTCAGGTTTTGGAGTTATACAAACAGAGGGATGGAGTGATAATCTACCTCGATAAAACATTTTTTAATATTGCCTCCATATAAGGATAAGTTTTAAATAAGTAGATGAGACCTGCAATTTTAGAATTAATCGAAATTGCAGGTCTTATTATTTATAAATATATACATAAATAGTTTTACGTAAGAAACATTTACTTCAACATCGTATCGAATAATGGGGAGAAGGAGCACGTCTATTAGACTACAGACGTTATATTGATCCGGAAGACTGGGAAATGACGATGATGATTCCAATGACAGAGTTCGACGGTAATGAAAGCTTAAATATTGCCACTGATCAGAATCCATAAACAATTCACTTCTTTTTAATGAAATAAAAAAGAGTAGATACAATATATCCAATTCCAGAATATAAAAAAGATACTGATTTATAAAGGTAAAAATGAGACTAAACTCTTTGGCAAGCCTTGGAGTTTTAGTCTCATTTCTATTAAGGGGGTTATAAAAAAACTCGGGAATCTATTTTTTACAAAAGTAATTTAAAATAAAATATTCCTGATAGTTGTCATCCATTTACGGCTTTATTTATATATATCTTATTAACTTCTATAAGGGTAGTTCATTTTTTACAGCAAAGATAAATTTCATTTTAAGGACTCTTCAACCCTTCTATCTTTTATCATCAAGGAAGCATCCCCTCTCTCACAATATCCACCAAAATCGGTTTCAATCCGCTGACGAAACATTCCACCGCAATTACCATCAGAATCAATCCCATGAGGCGCATCATTACATTGTTTCCCGTCTCGCCCAATACGTTTACCAATTTCGTAGAAGCACGAAGAATAAAGAAAGTCAGCAGATAAATCAGGGCAATAGTGCCGATCAAAATTCCCTTCATTTCATAAGAATGTGCATCCTGCATCAAGACAATAGCATTGGCAATCGCTCCGGGACCGCATAACATAGGAATGCCGAGAGGAGTAATGGAGATATCATCCGCATACGTTTTGATTTCTTCATCTTTCAGTTTCATTGGTGTATAACGGGCTTGAAGCATATCAAAGCCGATCTTGAAGATAATCACCCCACCGGCAATACGGAAGCCATTGGTAGAAATACCGAAAAACTTAAAAAGAAACTGCCCGGCAAAGACAAATACCATTATTGTAATAAACGACACAATGGTGGCGCGACGTACGATAGACTGACGTTCCTTATCCGTCATACCATGAGTCATGGTAAGGAAGACAGGCATCGTTCCCAATGGGTTGGTCAATGTAAAGAATGAAGTGAAACAAAGTAAGGCAAAAGGCAGAAGAGTACTATCCATGATTATATCGTATTTTATGCAAAATTAAAACGCAACAAAAATACGACTTAATCCAGAAAACCTATAATAAATCCATTAATTCTTTCAAGGAATGTATGTGATAAGTGGGAAGAAAAGGGAAAGTAGTCCGTTCCGTCACATTGTAAAAAGCCTGATGCATCCCTACTCCGTGCGCTCCGGTTATATCCGCTTCCCAACTGTCACCAATCATCAAGGATTCGCGCAATTCGGATTGAGTGGCAGACAAGGCAAAATTAAATATTGCCGGCCAAGGCTTCAACACTCCGAGATCTTCCGAAAGAATCACTTTTTTGAAATACCCGTCCACTCCTGCCGACCGCATCTTGCATGATTGCAATTCACGGAATCCATTGGAAAGGATATAGAGGTTATATTTAGGAGCAAGATATTCCAATACCTCCTTTGCATGAGGCATCAAAGTACTTTTAGTGGGAATAATCGCGAAAAAATCTTTCGAGAACTGTTCGGCAAGCGCTTCATCTTCCACTCCCACAGCCTGTAAAGGATAAAAGAAACGTTGACGGTTCAATTCATCTTTCGTTATTTTTCCTTCGCCGTACTCAATCCAAAGTTCGGTATTTCTTTGCTGATAAAGGGTATAATAATGATTGAACGAATCAAAATAACGGTCGAACGAATATTTCTGATATACTTCTTCAAAAGTATCACGGGCATTTTGAGAGAAAGCCCAAATGGTATCATCAAGATCAAAAAAGAGATTTTTATATTTCATCAGTAGTTATGCGTATATAGGAAATAAAAAAGCCAATGTGCTAATTTCTTGAATCCAGGAATCAGCACATTGGCAATTCAAAAAGGGATGTCTACCTTATTTTACTTGAATAACCAAGTATCTGGATACACTCCAGAATTCAGTAGGATTAGTAATCTTCAATGTCAACTGGCCTTTGTCATCTTTAACCAATTCATAAGAACCGGACGGATGAGTAGTCAGTAACTCAGCACGTTTAGAGTACAACTTGATTTCTTTGGTTGTACGGATATCGATTTGAGTGAAATAATCCTTATTGAAATCAGCGCTCTTCAATACATCTCCGCTCTGAAGAATCTTTTGAGCTTTCAATTCAGATTTAGTACCGAATACGAACCAGGCAGCATTCAAGCTCTTTTCCTGTTCAGCAACGGTTTTAGCTTTCGCTTCGTTTTCTGCAGCCAACGTTTCTTTAGCAGCAGACAAGTCGCTGACAGCAGCATCCAATTCCTGGATACGGATATTCTTGGAAGCCAGTTCTGTTTGAAGTTCTTCGATACGTTGTTGTTTAGCGTTCAATTCAGCAGTCAAAGCAGCAACAGCTTTTTTCATCTGTGCAGAATTGTAATTGCTGTTCTTCAACTGTGCCTGCAACTTTGCAATCTGCGCTTTGTTTTCTTCCATCTGTTTAGAGATGAATTCGATGTCAGAAGCAATCTGTTGCTTGGCGCTGGCAGAGTTTTCAGTGATGGTTCCACGTTGCAAGTCAACACGACTTTCGGCAGCATTGATCTTACGGAAACCTTCCTGAACTTCATTGAAAGTACCCATCATATCATCCAGTTCAGCATTGCGCTGGTTCAGTTCCATCAAAAGAGAATCATTTTCAGCTTTCAGGTCTTTACTTCCACCTTTAAAGCTATCACACGAAGCTAACATGGCTACGCATACAAATAAAACAGCTAACTTTTTCATACGTTTACGTTTTACGTTTTTTAATGAAATTATTTAATCATCTATTCCTGCTAATACTATCACAATCTCGCCCCGGGGTTCGGTAGCGGTAAAGTGTTCTATCAATTCAGCCAAACTGCCCCGAACTGTTTCTTCGTGGAGCTTGGATATTTCACGCGACACGGTTGCCTGACGTTCAGCACCGAAATATTCGGCAAACTGTGTTAACGTCTTCAACAGACGGTGGGGTGATTCATAAAACACCATCGTACGGTGTTCTTCCGCCAATGTCTTCAGTCGTGTCTGCCGTCCTTTCTTCTGGGGGAGAAACCCCTCGAAGCAGAACTTCTCGTTCGGCAATCCCGATGCAACGAGTGCCGGAACAAAAGCGGTTGCTCCCGGCAAGCACTGCACTTCAATGCCGTTGCGTACACACTCACGAACAACCAGAAATCCGGGATCGGAAATTCCAGGCGTTCCGGCATCCGAAATTAGTGCCACCGTTTCACCTGCCTTTATTCTATTAACAACACTTTCCACCGTTTTATGTTCATTAAATTTGTGGTGAGATTGCATTGCATTCTTTATTTCAAAGTGTTTCAGCAAAATACCGGAAGTACGTGTATCCTCCGCCAAAATCAGATCGACCTCTTTCAGGACTTTGATAGCCCGAAAAGTCATGTCCTCCAGATTCCCTACCGGCGTAGGCACCACATATAGCTTTCCCATCTTGTTTTTGTTTTATGCTGATTGATTAAAAAATTTCTTTAGTAGTTCCAGAAAGTCGTTCACCGCCTCCTTTTCTTCATTCAATTCGACTTTCGAGGACAGAAATGCGACTGCAGTCTTGTAGGAACTCATTACTGATATCTGTTCGATAACCCGATTCATCAAATCAGTGTTGCCTCCGAACAGTTCACGAGAAAAACGGAAAGAATCATTCAAGCTGATAGCATGTCGCAAGCCGGCAGACAGTTTGAGACTTTCTCCCAACACAGCCGATTTAGGTTCTTCCTCTTTCACAACAGTTTCAACGACAGGTTCCTCAACAATTGCCGGTTCCTCTTTTTTCCCTTCTTCTTCTTCTTCTTCTTCTTCTTCTTCTTCTTCTGCTGCTGCTGCTGCTTCTGCTGCTGCTTCTATTAGACTCCGACTGACAGGTTTCTCTTCCGCAACAATGGCTTCTCCTTCCTCATCTTCTTTCACAACAACCGATTCGAGAGATTGTATAATCACGGGGGAATCCTCTTCAGACCCGGCAACTTCATCCTCCTCTTCCGCTGTCTCTTCCACAGCTGACGGAGAAATTACCTGAACAGCATCCACCTCCTGCTGCAGTTCTTCCAAACGCCCCTGCATCCGTGTAATGCTCCGCTTCAACAGTTCAGACAAAGTCGGAGTCGGCTCCTTGGTAAATGAATCCATGAGATACTTCAACTCATGAACATCCAACTCAATATCTGTTAATAGCTTCTGTTTCATGTCAGTCCATTGTTTATACGGTGCGAATGTAGGAATAATTTATGCAATAACTTAAAATAATGGATAATTTAACAGTTCTTGCACATCGAATTGCTTACCTTTGTCCACATATTTATTTAATCAAGAAAACACAAAATCTCATGGTATTATTTTCAGAAGACCACATACAGGAGACTAGAAGAAGAGGCCGGATCGAAGTAATCTGCGGTTCTATGTTCTCCGGAAAGACAGAGGAATTGATTCGCAGAATGAAGAGAGCGAAATTCGCGAAACAACGTGTCGAGATATTCAAACCTGCTATCGACACCCGTTATTCAGAAGAAGACGTAGTCTCTCACGACAGCCATTCTATCGCCTCCACTCCCATCGATTCGTCAGCCAGCATTTTACTGTTTACTTCTGAGATAGATGTAGTAGGTATTGATGAAGCACAGTTCTTCGACAGTGGTTTGATTGATGTATGCAACCAGCTTGCCAACAATGGAATCCGTGTTATCATTGCAGGATTGGATATGGACTTCAAAGGAAATCCGTTCGGACCTATGCCACAATTGTGCGCCATTGCCGATGAAGTCTCCAAAGTTCATGCGATCTGTGTGAAATGTGGTCAGCTGGCCTCTTTCTCACATCGTACAGTCAAGAATGAGAAACAGGTTCTTTTAGGCGAAACAGCCGAATATGAGCCTCTGTGCAGGGAATGTTATCTCCGTGCACGAGGGGAAGATGAGCAGAAAGTATAAACTCTATAAAAGAAACAGATTATGGAAAGGAAAAAGATAACATTCGACAGTTTTATACGCGGTTCCATCGGATGTGTGTTAGTTGTAGGAATATTAATGCTCGTGGAACGTCTTAGCGGAGTGTTATTACCTTTCTTTATTGCGTGGCTGATAGCTTATATGGTCTATCCGTTAGTCAAATTCTTCCAGTATAAGCTACGATTAAAAAGCCGCATTATTTCCATCTTCTGTTCCTTATTCCTCATTACGGTTATCGGAGTCACTTTATTCTACCTATTAGTGCCGCCGATGATTTCGGAAATAGGCAGAATGAACGACTTGCTAGTGACTTACCTCACCAATGGAGCCGGTAACAATGTGCCTAAGAATCTTTCTGAATTTATCCACGAGAACATTGATCTTCAGGCGTTGAACCGTGTATTAAGTGAAGAGAATATCCTGGCGGCAATCAAGGATACCGTCCCCAGAGTGTGGACTTTGCTTGCAGAATCTCTCAACATTCTATTCAGCATCCTTGCCTCTTTCATTATATTATTATATGTAATCTTTATATTATTGGATTACGAAGCGATAGCTGAAGGATGGTTGCATCTGCTACCCAATAAATACCGTACGTTTGCCTCCAACCTGGTTCACGACGTACAGGATGGTATGAACAGATATTTCCGTGGACAGGCTTTGGTTGCTTTCTGCGTAGGTATTCTTTTCAGCATCGGTTTCCTGATTATCGATTTCCCCATGGCTATCGCTCTGGGACTTTTCATCGGAGCATTGAATATGGTTCCCTACTTGCAAATCATTGGTTTCCTTCCCACCATTTTATTGGCAATCCTCAAAGCTGCCGACACCGGACAGAACTTCTGGATTATCATTGCATGTGCATTAGCCGTCTTTGCAATCGTACAAATCATACAGGATACCTTCCTTGTCCCCAAAATCATGGGAAAGATTACCGGACTGAATCCTGCCATCATCCTTTTATCTCTTTCTATCTGGGGTTCATTAATGGGAATGCTCGGCATGATTATCGCCTTGCCACTAACAACTTTGATGCTCTCCTACTACCAACGCTTTATTATCAACAAAGAAAAAATAAAATATGATGAAGTAGAAACTACTGATAATCAAGAAACAAGC
>OAUS01001356.1_pt1 | contig 12290 bp, 10 predicted proteins | sample 1516801 | NCBI WGS metagenome assembly OAUS01 (sample SAMEA2580001, study PRJEB22360) | human gut metagenome | biome: human gut; feature: human-associated habitat; material: faeces | place: Denmark | collected 2008/2010
GGCGGTGCTGCGTGGCGGTGCGGTAACCTACTGCGATGAGATCAAGCATCGCGTGCTGGGTGTTGAGCAGGAGACGCTCGACCGCTATACCGCGGTGTCGCATAAGACCGCGCGCGAGATGGCGGCGGGTTCGCTGGAGCTGTACCAGAGCGATGTCGCCGTGAGCGCAACGGGTTATGCCGGCCCCGGCGGCGGTACCGAGGACGATCCGGCGGGCACCTTCTATATTGGCTGGGCGTATCGCGCGGCTGATGGGGAAGCGCCGGTCGTGGACTCTGTGCGCTGCCACTATGAGGGCGACCGTTCGTGTGTTCGTGCCCATGCGGTCACGGAGGCATTGGGGCGCATTGCCCTTGTGCTCAACTCTATGGAATAGGCGTGTTTTAAGGGGCCTCCGGGCCCCTTAATTGTGGAGATAGGGACCTCTGACGAATTCAGCGTTTTTGCTGGTCATAGGTGTATTCTTGCTTTCCTTGTTCATATTTGGCCCTTTGTGGTCAAGCATTTGGTCAGTGTTTGGTCGGCGTTTGGTTGGGTTTTGGAAAGACCGCCAGCATATGATTGGCCTGAACGGTTGACCACGAACAGCCGTTCGTTTATTATCGATGCAGGTTGTTAAGAGGAGGGCTATTCATGGCCAAGAATTCAGGTCCCGTACGTACCGTTCATGCACCCACGACGGGTAAAGAGCGCGAAGAGATGATCGCCACCACCAAGGCCGAGATCGAGAAGAAGTTCGGTCAAGGCTCCATCATGAGGTATGGTGACGGCGGCCCCGAGCTTGAGGTCGAGGCCATTCCCACGGGCGCTCTGGCACTCGATGCCGCTCTGGGTATCGGCGGTGTGCCGCGCGGCCGTATCGTCGAGATTTACGGTCCTGAGTCCTCCGGTAAGACGACGCTTTCGCTCGAGATCCTGGCCGAGGCCCAGGCAATGGGTGGCGTTGTGGCATTTATCGATGCCGAGCACGCGCTCGATCCCACGTATGCCGCGCGCATTGGCGTGGATATCGACGAGGTGCTGATTTCCCAGCCCGATACGGGTGAGCAGGCGCTCGAGATTGTTGACATGCTCGTGCGTTCCGGCGCCATCGATGCCATCGTCGTCGACTCCGTTGCCGCGCTGACCCCGCGTGCCGAGATCGAGGGAGAAATCGGCGACACTACGGTCGGTCTTCAGGCTCGCCTGATGAGCCAGGCGCTCCGCAAGCTCGCCGGCTCGCTGTCCAAGTCCAACACGACGTGCATCTTCATTAACCAGCTTCGTGAGAAGATCGGCGTCATGTTCGGCAACCCCGAGACTACGACGGGCGGCCGCGCCCTTAAGTTCTTCTCTTCGGTGCGTATTGACATTCGCCGTATCGACAGCATTAAGCTTAAGGACGAGGTTATCGGTAACCGCGTGCGCGCTAAGGTCGTTAAGAACAAGGTGGCAGCTCCGTTCCGTTCTGCTGAGTTCGACATCATGTACGGTACGGGCATCTCTAAGGAGGGCTCGATCTTGGACATGGCTGTCGAGTGCGGCATCTGCAAGAAGATGGGCTCCTGGTTTGCCTATGGCGAGGACAAGCTCGGCAACGGTCGCGAGGCCGCCAAGGCGTTCCTGCGCGAACACCCCGATTGCGCCGACGAGATTGAGCATAAGGTCCGCCTTGCCTGCGGGCTTGAGTTTGATGACGATGCTCCGTCCGAGGTCGAGCTGACCGATCAGCCTGCGCCTGAGGAGTTTGACGAGCTTTACGCCATCGATGGGTCAGCCATGCTCGATGATGACGACGAGTAGCGGTTACGCTCATGTCGTATACGGTGACGGAGGCCACGGTCGTCTTTCCCGATAAGAAGGCGGCCTCCTCGTTCTCGAGCGGGTATGCGTCCAAAAAGCCTTGCGCACATATCGATTGTGAACTTGAGGGCGGTTTTGAGCGTTCCATTTGGATTCCCGTGCGGGTCGCGCGCCTGTATGTCAAAAACCCCCCCGATCTTCCCTGTGATTGGGATAACTTTCGTGATGCGGTGCAGCTCATCGAGCGTAAATGTGCGCTTACCATGGTGACCGAGATGTTATCGCGCCGCGACCATGCGACGGGTGAGGTCCGTGACAAGCTGGCTCGCTACGGCTTTGATCGGCCCGCGATCGATTTCGCCGTCGAGCGCGCCACCGAGTATCGCTTTTTAGACGAGAACCGCTTTTGCTCGTACTTTATCGAGGAACGCAAGCGGCGTGGTTGGGGACAGCGAAAAATCGAGACCGAGCTCAAGCGTCGTCATGTCGTGCTCGATGACATTCCCGGTTATCCCGAGGAATATTTTGCCGTCGAAGACGATTTGGCGCGTGCGTCAGTCCTGCTCGCCAAGCGGCGTGTTCCAGAGACGTGCGGATTCGAAAAACTGGTTCGGTTTTTGATGGGCAAGGGCTTCTCGTATCACATCGCCGCCGATGCCGTTAAGGCACGTCTCGATGCCGAATGCGAGGAATGTGCGCTTTAGGCGTATGCGTTTTGTGGTCCTGCCGTTCACCGTGTTTTAGCCGCCGTACTGGGGCCATTTATTTGACAGTTGTTGTGGTTCAACGTACGATAAACATTGTCATTTGCTTTGTGATATGTGCTCATCTGTGATGAGTTTGTTTATATGTTTATCTGTATCCGACCCGCATAAGCTGCGCCCATATTACTCAAATGTCGCGAGCCGTTCGTAAGGACGGTTCGCTTTGTCGTGTAACGAATCCATAAAAAGGAGTGAGCATGCCTATCATCGCAGCGCTCGTTGGCATCGTTTTGGGTGCCTTCGCCGCCATTGCCTACATGCGCACCGCCAAGCAGGGTAGTCTTCACGAGGCCGACGAAAAGATCCAGTCGGCACACGCACAGGCTGAGTCCCTGATCGGTGATGCAAAGCGTCAGGCCGAGACCCTCAAAAAAGAGGCTTTGCTCGAGGCTAAAGAGGAGATCATCAAGAATAAGCAGGCCGCCGAGGCCGAGGACAAGCAGCGTAAGAACGAGATTCGTACGCTCGAGAACCGCGTGATGCAGCGCGAGGAATCCCTCGATCGCCGTAACGACGCTCTCGACAAGCGCGAGCATCAGCTGTCCAGTCAGGCCGGTCAGGTCGAGAAGCGTTCTCGTGAGCTCGAGGAGCTCTGCGCAAAGCAGACCTCCGAGCTCGAGCGTATCGCCGACCTTACCCGCGAGGACGCCCACAAGGAGCTCCTCGATAAGGTTCGCGGCGAGGTCACCCACGAGGCCGCCACTATCATTCGCGAGTCCGAGCAGCAGGTTCGCGCTGAGTGCCACAAGACCGCCCAGGAGATTCTGTCCCTGGCGATTCAGCGCTGCGCTGCCGACCACACTGCCGAGGTTACCGTTACCTCCGTGCACATTCCCTCTGATGACCTCAAGGGCCGTATCATCGGTCGCGAGGGTCGCAACATCCGGACCTTCGAGCAGGTTTCCGGCGTCAATCTCGTGATCGATGACACGCCCGAGACCGTCGTTCTTTCGAGCTTCGACCCGGTCCGTCGTGAGACCGCCCGTGTCGCCCTCGAGAACCTCATCGCCGACGGCCGCATTCACCCTGCCCGCATCGAGGAGATGTATCACAAGGCTGCCGACCTGGTTCAGCAGCGCGTGCGCGAGGCTGGCGAGCAGGCTGCCTTCGATACCGGCATCCACGATCTGCACCCCGAGATCGTCAAGACCCTTGGTGCCCTGCGCTACCGTACCTCGTTTGGTCAGAACGTGCTTCAGCACTCTCTCGAGGTCTCTGATCTGTGCGGTGTGATGGCTTCCGAGCTTGGCCTGGACGTTGTGACCGCCAAGCGCGCCGGCCTGCTGCACGACTTGGGCAAGGCAATCGACCACGACGTCGAGGGCCCGCATGCCGTCATCGGCGCTGAGCTTGCCCGCCGTTATGGCGAGAAGCCCGTTATCGTCCACGCAATCGAGGCTCACCATGCTGATGTCGACCCCAACACGGTGCTCGATGTCCTGGTGCAGGCCGCCGATGCCGTCTCTGCCTCTCGCCCCGGTGCCCGTCGCGAGTCTGCTGAGAACTACATCAAGCGTCTTGAGAAGCTCGAGGAGATCGCCAACTCCTATGACGGCGTCGAGCGTACCTATGCCATGCAGGCTGGTCGCGAGGTCCACGTCATGGTTCAGCCGGACAAGATCTCCGATGCCCAGTCCACGGTTCTGGCTCACGATATCGCCCATCAGATCGAGGAAGAGATGGAGTATCCCGGTCAGGTGCGCGTCGTCGTGATTCGCGAGAGCCGCGCTGTCGATATCGCTAAATAACATGAGCGACGCGAACGAGCTTATCTCATTTATCGCGTCGATGTCGGGGGAGGGCAACCTTCGCGTCGAGGAGAACCTTGGCGAGGGGTATGTCCGCCTCCGCGTTTCGGAGGCCGAGCGGCGCCAGGCAAAGCACGACATTCAGCATGTCGAGGACATCGTCATCGAAATGCTCCGTAATGCTCGCGATGCCGGCGCCGACAAGGTCTATCTCGCCACGACCAAGGAAGATGGCGTCCGCACGCTTGTCTTTCTGGATAACGGCTCGGGTGTTCCGCAGGATATGCAAGAGCGAATCTTTGATGCTCGCGTTACCTCAAAGCTCGAGAGCATGAAGATGGACCGTTGGGGCGTTCACGGTCGTGGCATGGCATTGTTTTCGATCAAGCAGAACACCGACGAGGCCCATGTGGTCACGTCCGGTGTCGATCTTGGTTCAGCCTTTAAGGTGAGCGTTGCGGTCGACCGCCTCAGCGAGCGTGCCGATCAGTCCAGCTGGCCCCAGGCCGTCAAGGATGAGGACGGGCGTTATGTCTGTGCTCGCGGTCCGCATAATATTATTCGCGCTGCCTGTGAGTTTGCGCTCGAGGAGTTGCGTGGTTGCGATGTCTATCTTGGTTCTCCGTCTGAGATTGCCGCGACCCTTTATGCTCAGGCGTCAAGTCGGCTCGATACGTCTCGTCTCCTGTTCATTGACGACGAGAGCGAGCTTCCGGTTGTCGATCGTTTAGGCCTTGCCTCCGATGCCGAGGACTTTATCCGTATCTGCTCGGGTTTGGGTCTTGAGATGTCCGAGCGCACGGCACATCGCATTTTGACAGGGCAGATTAAGTCCGTTCGCGGTGTGACCGCGCGTCTGCTGCGTGAGCGTGACTCATCCTCGCATGCGCCGGCTCCTGTCGATCTCGCGAAGGATCGTCGTGGGCTACGTATTGCCAAGGATGACATGGCACAGTTTTCGCGTGCTGTGGAGCGCGACTTTAATGACCTTGCCGCCCGGTACTATCTCAACCTTTGCGGTGACCCAAAGATTCGCGTTTCGCGTGATCGAATCACCGTGACATTCGATCTTGCCAAAGAGGAATAGTGCCTTTACCGAGTCCACTCGGTACGATACAGTTATTGCAGTTAAAACGTACTTTTAAACGCAGGAGTTTCTTCATGGATTGCCTGAAGGTATCAAGCAAATCATCGCCCGCGTCCGTTGCCGGCGCCATCGCCGGCATGGTCAAGGATGGTGTACCCGTCAACATCCAGTGTGTCGGCGCCGGTGCCGTCAACCAGGCCATTAAGGCCGTGGCTATCGCGCGCGGTTTTTTGATTCCATCCGGTTTTGATATTTCCTGCGCGCCCGTGTTCTCCGACATCCTCATTAACGGGGAGTCGCGCACTGCCATCCGTCTTTCTATCTACGTTCACCAGATCAATCGAGCTGCTATGGATAACGTCGTCATGGATGATGTTAAGCCTGTGGCATAGCTTCTGCTTTCCTCGTTCCGCTCCCCATCGTTAGGACTTATGCACATGGATCAGCGTTCCGTACGCGATATTCTTGCCGGTAAAACCTACTTTATCCGCACCTTTGGCTGCCAGATGAATCAGCACGACTCTGAGCGCGTGAGCGGTCTGCTCGATTCGTATGGTTGCCTCATGGCGCTCGATCCCGAGCATGCCGATATTGTTGTCTTCATGACATGCTGCGTGCGCGAGGCCGCCGATACTCGCCTGTACGGTCAGTGCAATTCCTGCAAAAGCCTGCCGCTTTCGCCTTCGGGCAAGCGCGTGGTTGCCGTTGGTGGCTGTATCGCGCAGCGTGATGGTGAGGGCCTGCTCACCAACGTCGATAACGTCAATGTCATCTTTGGCACGCATTCTATCGCACATGTGGCCGAGCTCATTGCCAAGGCGTTCCTTGACGGCAAGCGTCATATCCGCACCAATGAGCATGAGGATACGGATGCCATGAGCATGCCGTGGCATCGCGAGACCCAGTATCACGCCTGGGTGCCCATCATGACGGGCTGCAATAATTTCTGCACCTACTGCATCGTGCCGTACGTGCGCGGTCGCGAAAAGAGCCGCCCCTTCGAGGAGATTGTCGACGAGGTGACCGGTTTGGTGCGCCAGGGCGTGCGTGAGATTACGCTGCTGGGCCAAAACGTTAACTCATATGGTCGCGATCTGTTTGGCAAGCCGCGTTTTGCCGATCTGCTGCGTGCCGTGGGCGATACGGGTGTGGAGCGCATCTTCTTTACGTCTTCGCATCCCAAGGATCTGCTGCCCGAGACCATCGACGCCATGGCGGAGACGCTTGCTGTTATGCCGCAGCTGCACCTGGCCGTCCAGTCAGGTTCTACGCGGATCCTCAAAGAGATGAATCGCCGTTATACACGCGAGGACTATTTGGGCTTGGTCGATCGCATTCGCAACCGTATGCCCGATATCGCACTCTCGACCGACATTATCGTTGGCTTCCCGGGCGAGACTGAAGAAGACTTTGAGCAGACGCTCTCACTTGCCGAGACGGTCCGCTATGCCCAGGCCTATACCTTCATTTATTCCAAGCGCGCCGGTACCCCGGCCGCAGAGATTGACGATCCTACGCCGCATGAGGTTATTCTCGAGCGTTTCAACCGCCTGGTTAAGGTTATCGAGACCACGGCACACGAGTATAACCAGGGCGAGCTTCATACTGTGGTTCCGGCGCTCATTGAGGGAACGAGTAAAAAGAACGACGCGGTCCTGCTGGGCAAGAGTCCCAAGAATCAGACCGTGCATGCGCCTATCCCCGAGGGTTACAGCATCGATCAGCTTGTTGGCAAGATCGTTGATGTGCACGTTGACGTTGCCAAGACCTGGTATTTGTCCGGCTCCGTTGTGGGCGAGCCGCGCTAATGGTTTCTTCCGGGGCAGGTCTTTCCGCCGTTGCGATCGTCGGTCCGACGGCGGCTGGTAAGAGTGATGTTGCCGACCGTTTGGCAGCTCGTCTTTCGTCCGAAGTGTTGTCGTGCGATGCGATGCAAATCTATCGCGGCATGGACATCGGTACCGCAAAGATGACGCCCGATGAGTGTACGGCGCCGCTGCGTCTCGTCGACATTGTAGAGCCAGGTGTGGCATATTCTGCTGCGCTTTATCAGGCTGACGCTCGCGCGCATGTTGAACGTCTCCTTGGTTCGGGTTGTCTGCCGGTTTTTTGCGGAGGTACGGGGCTGTATCTCAAGGCCGCCCTCGATGAGATGGACTTTCCCTCGGGCGAACTTGAGGACGATCGCCGTGTGGGCTATCAGGAGCTTGCCGAGCGTATTGGCGAGGAAGAACTGCATGCCCTGCTTGCCGAGCGTGACCCCGAGTCCGCTGCGGTCATCCACCCCCATAATGTTCGCCGCGTGATTCGCGCGCTCGAAATGCACGATGATGGCGTCTCCTATGCGCAGCAAAAGTCGCAGTTTAGTGTTCCGCGCGAGCATTATCACGCTCTGTGGTTTGGTCTGACGCGTAATCGCGAGATTCTCTACGAGCGCATTAACCTGCGCGTCGATCTGATGTTTGAGCAGGGCCTTGTCGATGAGGTCCGCGGTCTTATGGGCCAGGGGCTGGGAGATGCCCTGACGTCGATGCAGGCAATTGGCTATAAAGAGATCATCGATGCTTTCAATGGTGTGATTAGCATGGATGAGGCTCGCGAACTCATCAAGATGCGTTCGCGTCGTTATGCCAAGCGTCAGCTTTCGTGGTTTAAGCGCGATGACCGTATCGTGTGGTTTGATATGGATGAATGTACGATCGATGAGGTCGTTGAGGATATCCTGCATCGTATTGAGGCTGCCTAATGGCCCGTTTCCCCCTTGTTCCCACGTCGCCCGAGCCCGAGCGTGCCATTTTAGTTGGTGTTGAGTGGCGCGACAATGCATGGCCACTCGGTCGATCGCTCGATGAACTGGAGCGCCTTGCCCATACGGCTGGTGCCCAGTGCGTGTCTCGCTTGTCTCAGCGTTTGGTAAAGCCGTATCCTAAATCGTTTATCGGTTCCGGTAAGGTTGAAGAGCTGTGCGGTCTGGTACATCGTATGGATGCCGATGTCGTTATTTTTGACGACGACCTGACGCCCTCGCAGCAATCCTATTTGGAGAAAGCCGTGGGCGAGCCGGTAAAGATTATCGATCGTACGGCATTGATCTTGGATATCTTTGGCCTGCATGCTCAGACGCGTGAGGGGCGCCTACAGGTACAGCTGGCACAGCTTCAATATCTGTTGCCCCGTCTGCGTGGCATGTGGAGTCATCTCGCCAAGGAACAGACGCGCGGTGGCATCGGCTCACGCTTTGGTCAGGGCGAAAGTCAGCTCGAGGTCGACCGTCGCCTCATTCGCAATAAGATTGCCGCGCTTCGTCGTGAGCTTAAGCAGGTTGAACAGCGTCGCGATGTTCAATCCAAGAGCCGCATTGAGTCACCGGCGTTTCGCGTCGCGTTGGCCGGTTATACTAATGCGGGTAAATCGACGTTGCTCAATCGTCTGACCGGGTCTACGGTACTTTCGCAGGACAAGCTGTTTGCTACGCTCGACCCGACGACGCGTTCGTATCGCCTGCCCGGCGGTCGCGGAATGACGATTACCGATACCGTCGGCTTTATTCAAAAGCTGCCGCATGGTCTGGTCGATGCCTTTAAATCGACGCTGTCCGAGGTGTTAGGTGCCGATCTAATTCTCAAAGTCGTAGATGCGTCTGACGAGGACTATGAGCGGCAGCTGGAGGCTGTCGACCGCGTGCTTGATGAGATCGGCGCTGGAGAGCGCCCAACGCTGACCGTATTCAATAAAATCGATCTTCTCGATAGCGTTGATCGATTGAGCTTCCGTCGTCGCTATCCCAAGGCCGTGCTGTTCTCGGCCCAGACGGGCGAGGGACTCGACGATCTCGTCGACCGTATTGCTCGTGAGGCGGCTGCTACCGATGTGTTGCTCTCTGCTGAAATCCCGTATCGTGAGGGCGCCCTCATCACGCTGGTGCATGAGCAGGGAACCCTTTTGCACGAGGAATATCTCGAGGATGGCGTTCGTATTGTGGCGAAGCTACCGGCCCGTATCGCGCCGCGGCTCGAGCGTTATCGCACCGAGTAGACGAGCTCCAAAATGCCCAGAATGACGGGCTGATGCAGCAGATAAAAGGGGAGTGCATGACGTCCAAGGCTGGCGAGCGCCGGGACGGGATTGGCGTAGGCCCAGCTAGGGACGGTCTTATCGATTCCCTGCGCTATATGTGCGGCGAAGTATCCTGCAAGATACATAAAGATAAACGGGATGATGGGGTAGTAATCGCCTGAAACAAACCCAGAGCTCGGAAATCCCAGCCACGCCAGGTAGGGGACAGGATAGATCGTTTTGGGGATACTCCAGGTGAGGGCGAACAACACAAGGCATAGGGATATGCCCCATCTCGCCGATATCTTCTTAAGGACGGGATCGGTCAACGCCACGATGCCGGTACATGCGGCCATGCAGTAGATGATGCCAAAATTAACCGAATCGTCTACTGAGACAAGTGTTGTTGCCAACCAGACGACGAGTGCTGCTAAGGCGTATTTGGCGGCACGTTTGATATTGTTGCGCGAAAGGGTGCACATCCAACCCGCGATAAATAAAAATACCCAGCTGATGCTGGCGCGCCAGATGTCTTGAAAGACAGTCTGGGTAAACCAGGGCATATCCCAGTCGTACAGGTAGGCGAGATCGTAGCAAGCGTGAAAACCTGCCATTGAAATCATCGTAAACCCGCGGACGGTATCAAAGATGGTGATGCGTTTTTGCATTACGAGAACCGGCGCATCAAGCCGACGACTTTGCCCAAGATAATGGGATTCGTTGCATAGATAGGCTCCATGGTGTCATTCTCGGGCTGCAGGCGTACGCGTCCCTGCTCCTTGTAGAACGTCTTGACGGTCGCTGAACCATCAATCATGGCCACGACAATTTCGCCGTTCATGGCACTCTTTTGTTCACGGACGATGATGTAATCGCCATTGAAGATGCCGACATTGATCATTGAGCTCCCATGCACCTCAAGGATAAAGGAACCCTGATCGGTGGCGATTTCGGTCGGGATAGTAAAAGTGTCTTCGATATTCTGCTCGGCCAGAATGGGAATCCCAGCCGCGACGCGACCAACGAGCGGTAGCGAGACCGTTCCGCGAGGTGCGGTGGGCTCGTCAGATTTAGAAATTGAGACAGAGGAACCGTCCTCGTTAAAGAGTTCCAGGGCGCGCGGTTTGGTGGCATCGCGCTTGAGTAGCCCGCGCGCCTCCAGGGCAGATAGATGGGCGTGCACGGTGCTGGGGGAGGAAAGGCCCACGGCAGAAGCCATCTCGCGCACGCTGGGCGGATAACCCTTCTCCTGCTGATATTCCTTGATGAAGTCGTAAATTTGCTGCTGACGCTTGGTAATTTTGCGAGCCATCAGGGCATCCTCTCTACCCATGTCAAACAAATGTTCGAATTTTGCTTGACAGGAACAACTGTTCGAAGATAATAATAACCGAACATTCGTTCTCGCGCTAGACATTTTTGTCCGCGCGGCTTGATAAAACTGTTCTCAGCAAAACACGCGAGAGGAGAACATGATGAACGCAACGAATATGATCCAGGGAAACCTCGCCCTTAAGCTCGAGACGCCTGCGGAACCCACTTTTACGGTTGTTCAGGGTGGCCGCTCCGGCATTCAGCCTTTGACCGTAAAGCCTGCTCGCAATCAGCAGGCTGTAGCCGCGCCGGCCCGCGTTGCCCTCAGGGTTCCGACGATTGTTGCCGTTGCCGTTGCGTTTACGCTCTTCTTTGTCCTCGCTACGTCGGTTTTTAACGCTCGTCACGCTGCGTATGCCGAGTCCGTTTCCAACATTACCTACGAGACTATTCGCGTTCAGCCTGGCGATTCTCTTTGGTCGCTTGCCGAGGAATATCCAATCGAAGGCCTTTCCACGCAAGAGACTTCCGACATGATCCGTAACGTCAATCATCTGGAGCATGGTTCGCTCGCCGCCGGTGCGCATCTTAAGGTTCCCGCTCGTTCGTAATCATTATCGCGCTGCGCATGGTACCCTTGTTATCGTTTAAGAGGAGGTACCATGCGCTGTCCCAAATGCGGCAAGGCACATACCCGCGTCGTTGATTCCCGTATGCAGGAGTCAAATAACACCATTAAGCGTCGTCGCGAATGTTGCTCGTGTAACTACCGCTTTACAACGTTTGAGCGATGTGAAGACCCAATCGAGGTCATTAAGTCAGACGGAACCAAGCAGCGGTTCGATCGCAATAAACTGCTCGTCGGCTTGATGCGCGCCACCATCAAGCGCGATATCGACACTAAGAAGCTCAATGAGATTGTCGACGACATCGAGGTCGAGCTGCGCTCTCGCACACTGACGGCCGTCACGTCCCATGAGTTGGGTGACATGGTGCTCAAGCGCTTGGCCAAGATCGACAAGGTGGCCTACATTCGCTTTGCCTCGGTCTACCGCGATTTCAAAGACGTCGATGAGTTTCTGCAAGAGCTCGACAAGCTAAGGTGATTCCATGTCCAACATTACCGTCAACATAAAGCGTCTCGACCCCACCGTCGAGCTTCCCAAATACGCCCATCCCACCGATGCTGGCTTGGATCTACGCTCCAACGAAGACTGCGTCCTGAAGCCCCTCGAACGCCGTCTGGTCTCTACTGGGCTGGCCATCGCCCTGCCCGATGGCTACGCCGGCTTCGTCCAGCCCCGCAGCGGCTTGGCCATCAAGCAGGGCCTGTCTATAGTCAACACGCCGGGCCTCATCGACGCCCACTACCGAGGTGAGCTCAAAGTCATCCTCATTAACCTAGACCCCACGAACAGCATCCAAATCAACAAAGGCGACCGCATCGCCCAGCTTGTCATCCAAGAAGTCCCCACGGTCAACCTCATAGAGGTAGATGAACTAGACGAAACCGACCGAGGCGACGGAGGCTTCGGCTCC
>OAUS01001368.1_pt1 | contig 12210 bp, 11 predicted proteins | sample 1516801 | NCBI WGS metagenome assembly OAUS01 (sample SAMEA2580001, study PRJEB22360) | human gut metagenome | biome: human gut; feature: human-associated habitat; material: faeces | place: Denmark | collected 2008/2010
GCAGTAAAAGCAAGAGTGATAACGTTATATTAACTCTTGTAGAACGTCTTACACGCAAGTACATAGCCATTAAAATCGAAGGAAAAACAACATCTTCCGTTAGTAAAGCTATGGAATACTTGAAAAATTACTATGGCGATAAGTTTAGCCAGATATTCAAAACTATAACAAGTGATAACGGTAGTGAATTTGCTGAACTCGCAAAGCTTGAAGATAACACAAAGACAAAAGTATACTTTGCCCACCCTTACAGTTCATGGGAAAGAGGTTCTAACGAACGTCACAATGGTCTTTTAAGAAGATTTATTCCTAAAGGAAAGAGAATAGGCAAATATACTTCTGATGATATTCTGTTGACAGCAGATTGGTGTAATTTGTTACCCAGGAAAATACTCGGATACAAATCACCTGATGATCTATTCGAGAATGAGCTTGATAAGATTTATGCAGCTTGATTTTTTAAAAGTGTGCAACTTCTTATTGCAATTTAGGTTTTTGTTTTTTATTTAGGTTTATATTTCAAAATTTGTTCTCTTACATAGGTATTGTTCAAGAAAAAAGACTGCTTAGTATATGCCCCTCCACCAGGTAATGGAAAAGTATCATTTTTAGTTCTTGCATGTGGACGAACATGACAAACTCTGCTTTCAGAAATTTTGGGGAAATTATTCAACCTACGATTGCCTACTGCTGTTATTTTAATACCATTCAAGATAACATTTTTAGTCCGTTGCCAACAAATATGTACTTCTTCATCAATATCTTTCTGCGGCATGTTCCAAAAAGCAGCAAAATATAGTCTTAAATGCCTATCCATACCTGCATAATCTTTATTCTTAGCATATTGATCGTACTCCTTATCCTTTTTAAAACATACGAATAAAAATTTAGTTTCAGAAAGATAATTATTAATTTCCGCATCTTCCCATTGCTCTTGTGCTAATTTCATGAATTCAAAAGCAGGGAAGGATACTGTTTCTTTTAATTTATCATCACTTTCAAAGCGAATAGTTTTCACAACTATACCTGCTTTGACAAACTCTTCTGCATTATTAGACTTTATTCCTAAAATATTAAATACAAGTCTTGATTCTAAATTTTTAGCTCTTTTACTATAAGTAATATTGTATTCCTTTAATAAATCAGCAACGCTATAACCAATCTTGCTATTTATAGAATTAGTAACAAAATCAATAAAATTACCTTTATATTGAATTTTTTCTAATTTACCAGAATATGTTTGTACTCCAGGAATAATATAATTATTTAAAACATAAGTCATATAAGACGTTTTAAAACAAAACGCACGTTGTTTTGCTTTAATATCAGAAAAAGGCTGTTCCCTAATACTAGTGACAGCTGTTGCACCTTTAGTGCAAGCCCCTAAATATAAAGTATCACCTTCTGATAACTCATGCGCCTTACCAGCTTTAATTTTTTCAATAATACATTGATAATCTTGTTGAATGATTTTTAAATCTTCTTCTGGCGGATGAAATAATTGAACATATTTAATAGTATAATCCAACTTTACCAACGCTTTAATATATTCATAATATATTAGTAAAATCAGATTGCATTTCTTCCACAAATGACTATCATAAAAATTTTCATCGATAATCTTGAGATAGTCAATCATCGTTATAACTAATCTCTCTTTAGCCGAATACGAACCATTTTTATTCTTTTTAAAAGGAGTTGCCTTTAATTCTACTCCTGCTTCAGAAAAGTCCGCATCAGAATCAGAATTAATGTTATAATGAAAATAATACTGCTCTAATAAATGTCCTAAACTACCTTTAGCAGCTTTCGATTCATAATAATATGAATCCTGTGTATGTACATTATTATCAGCATTTTGTCTTTGTAAAATTTCAGACTTTAAGACTTGTGCAAATGTCATCCCGATTAATTGTTTAGCATATTTTTCTATACTAAGAGGATTTGTATTATCATAAGGCAAAATTGCTTTTGTATCCATATTGCACCCCCTAAGAATTGTATATATTTAAATTCTATCACAACAATATCAATATTTACAATTAAGAATACGTTATTAAAGAAGGTAAAAAATGAGTACTCTAACACCAGAACAACGTCATAAAAATATGCAAGCCAACAAGGGAAAAGATACTTCTATCGAATTACTTTTACGTAAAGCTTTGTGGCATAAAGGCATCCATTACCGCAAAAATATTAAAGTACTTGACTGTCATCCAGATATTGTACTCACAAAGTATAAAATTGCTATTTTTTGTGATGGCGATTTTTGGCACGGAAAAGAAAACCCGGAAATTATTAAAACACACAAAACTTTTTGGGTAGAAAAAATCAAACGTAATATGGAACGCGACCTTGAAAACACTATTGAATTACGAGATAACAATTGGCTTGTATTGCGTTTTTGGGAAAGTGATATTAAAAAACATCTTGATAATTGTGTTAATGAAGTCTTAAAGTCAATAGAACTACGTAGGCAACATAAAGGTTGTCAACACCATCTATTAAAAGATTAATCGATATATACTAAAATATAATAATTCCTAAACAAACAGAAATCCCTGAGCTTACCTTACAGTAACGCTCAGGGATTTTTATTTATAAATTAATCAGCAATAAAACTTCTGCTTATTTTTCAGGAGCTTTGATAACGTCGCAGCCCATGTACGGACGCAGAACTTTCGGTACAACAACACTACCATCAGCTTGTTGATAGTTTTCCAAAATAGCTGCTACAGTACGGCCAACAGCAACACCACTACCATTTAAAGTATGTACAAATTCCGGTTTGGATTTTGCATCACGACGGAAGCGGATGTTAGCACGACGAGCTTGGAAGTCCAAGAAGTTGGAGCAGGAAGAAATTTCACGATAGCAGTTTGCAGAAGGCAGCCATACTTCCAAGTCATAGGTGGTAGCAGAGCTAAAGCCTAAGTCACCGGTGCACAGACGTACAACGTGGTACGGCAGTTCCAGTAATTGCAGAACTTCTTCTGCATCATGGGTTAATTTGTCTAATTCTTCCCAAGATTCTTCAGGTTTAGTGAATTTAACTAATTCAACTTTATTGAATTGATGCATACGGATTAAGCCACGGGTATCACGACCAGCGGCACCTGCTTCTGCACGGAAGCAAGCACTATAAGCAGTATATTTTAACGGCAGATCTTCTGCAGTTAAAATGTCATCACGATGATAGTTAGTTACAGGAACTTCAGCGGTAGGAATCAAATACATATCGCCGTTTTCCAGTTTGTACATATCTTCTGCAAATTTCGGCAATTGACCAGTACCTTGCATGCTGGCACCATTTACGATGAACGGAGGGAAGAATTCAGTATAACCGTGTTTTTGAGTGTGCAAATCTAAGAAGAAGTTAATTACTGCACGTTCCAGACGAGAACCCAGACCACGATAGAATACATAACGGGTACCGGATACTTTTACACCACGTTCGAAGTCTAAAATATCCAGACCTTCACCGATATCCCAGTGAGCTTTAGGTTCGAAGTCGAATTTAGTCGGTTCGCCCCAGGTACGTACAACCGGATTGCAGGTATCATCTTTACCAACCGGAACATCTTCTGCCGGAATGTTAGGGATAGTCAGCAAGATAGCTTTCAATCTTGCTTCAATATCTTTTAATTCTTTATCATCAGCAGCAATTTTATCGCCTAAAGCACGAACTGCAGCCATTTGTTCTTCTGCATCTTGACCAGCTTTTTTCAGTTTGCCGATTTCTTGAGAAGCAGTGTTACGTTCTTTTTTCAATGCTTCTACTTGTTGAGTCAGTTCACGGCGTTTTTTATCGAGATCTAAGAACTCGGTTAAATCTAAATTACCATTACGATTTTTTACAGCTTCTACAACCTTGTCCGGGTTTTCACGGACAAATTTCATATCTAACATATCGATTCCTCCAAATCAAATATCATAAATTATATTTTAGCACAAATTACCTGAATAAAAAAGGTATTTACTTAATAAACTATACCTTCATCACGACGACCGAGGTAACGAATTGCACTTAATGCAGCCTTTTGACCTTGACCTGCAGCACGATTAACTTGCCAAGGCTGGCCGGTGCAGTCACCGCCGGCAAAAACGCCCTCAATATTGGTTTGGGCCTGATCGTCTACATAGATACTGCGACCACGGATTTCTAATCCCGGCAGGAAGCTATTTAACGGATCACTAGCACGGAATACAAACACCCCTTGTACGCTGAAGAATTCATCACAGGCACGCAAGCCCGTTACTTTATCCGTACCGGTAATTTCTGTCGGTTTATCTAAAATAACTTTAATATTTTTCTTTTTCGGCGGCACAAAATCGCTATAACGGGGGAAGAAGAATACTTGCTCACACTGTTCTGCTAAATATTCAATCTCTTCTAACGCATCTGGAACAGTAGCGATAGCCGCTACACGTTTATGTTTAAATTTAGAACCGTCAACTACGGCACAATAGCTTACACCACGACCTAAAAATTCTTTTTCGCCTGGCAATAAGGTTGAACGGGATATACCTGTGGCTAAAACAACAGCATCTGCTGTATATTCACCATTTGGTGTGCCTAAAACAAAACCTTCGCCAACTTCACGCAAAGAAATTATTTTACCTTCTACAATATCTACATCAGTCTGACGCAGATGTTTGACGAAAATATCCATTAATTCTGTACCTGAAACATCAGGAATCCCCATGTAATCGGTAATTTTTTCTACACTGCGTAGACGGGGGCTGAAGCCATGTGCTTCGAATAAAACTACTTTACGTCCTTTGCTAGACGCAGTAACAGCAGCAGATATGCCGGCAGGACCGCCGCCAATAATAGCAATATCATATTGCATAATAAAGACCTCCGTAAATTTTTATTGCGACATAAATGGAAAAACTATTCTACTATATCATTATAATTTTATGCTTTTCTTCTATTATAGTCAAACTTTTTTAATATCTTGAGAAAATTTTTTTACAAAAAAGTGCTTGACTTTTTTATTTATATCGTGTATTATAAGTAAGTAACGTGACCACGGCCCATTAGCTCAGTTGGTAGAGCACCTGACTCTTAATCAGGGTGTCGTAGGTTCGAGGCCTACATGGGTCACCAATTTAATATGGCCGGTTGGTCAAGCGGTTAAGACACCGCCCTTTCACGGCGGTATCGGGGGTTCGATTCCCCCACCGGTCACCATTTAACATGGGCGCTTAGCTCAGCTGGGAGAGCGTCTGCCTTACAAGCAGAATGTCAGCGGTTCGATCCCGTTAGCGCCCACCATTTTTTTACCCATTTTTACCTCAACGTTACAAAGTTTTGGCCCGGTGGTTCAGTTGGTTAGAATGCCGCCCTGTCACGGCGGAGGTCGTGGGTTCGAGTCCCATCCGGGTCGCCATTATGCCTCGGTAGCTCAGTTGGTAGAGCAAAGGACTGAAAATCCTTGTGTCCACAGTTCGATTCTGTGCTGAGGCACCATTTGGAGATTATTTACACCTGCTTTAGCGGGTGTTTTTTTATATCCAGATTAAAAATTTGATAAAGGAGTAAGGTTTTTCATGTTTGAACAATTTTTCCACGAAGTCAATGGCCCTATCTGGGTTTTAATCGGTCTTGTAGCTTTACGTGCTATTTATTCTTCCATTAAGAAAAAAGATTATCCCCATGCGGCAGCCTTTGTTGCTGTCTTAGTAGTAGCTGCCTACTATTGTTTAGCATTGTAATTCATTAGCTCTCGGAAATTCCGAGAGCTTTTTTATTTTTCAAAGCGGTTATTAATTAGCAAGAGTTATTGAAATAACTAATATATTTGCTATAATATTAGCATAGGCTAATCCATTTGTGTGTTTAAGCGAAGGAGTAAATATATGCTTAAAGAAACGCTAAATATCACAGGTATGAGTTGTTCTGCCTGTTCAGCACGTATCGAAAAGGTACTAAATAAAATACCTGCTATACAACAAATCAGCGTTAATCTGCTGACAAATAGTGCTATTATCGAATATGACGAAGCCCAAATAACTCATGCCGAGATTATTACCCGCATCCATAAGCTTGGTTTTGATGCAGAATTCCGTCAAGAAAAACAAATACAAACACCTAACCCTCAAAACAACCTAACGGAAAATTTACAGCACCAGAAAAAATTACTGTTGCTAGCCATCAGCTTTACCCTACCTCTAGTTTATCTCCATATGGGCAGTATGTATAAATGGCCTCTGCCTGATATTGTTTTAGGACAGGAAAACATTTTGCTTAATGCTTTATTGCAATTCTGCTTATGTCTACCAGTTCTCATCTGCGGTAGTCACTATTTTACTAATGGTCTACGTAATCTTTACCAACGGTCACCTAATATGGATTCCTTAATTGCCATCGGTAGCGGAGCTGCCTTTCTATATGGTCTTTATGGTCTCTTCGGCTTAGCCTATGCTTTTGGTCACCAGGCAATATCTTTAATCCCCGTCTTTAAGAATGCCTTATATTTTGAATCTGCCGCTATGATCGTTACCTTAATCAGTTTAGGCAAATTTTTAGAATCCAGAGCTAAAAGTCATACCTCGGATGCCATAACTGCCTTAATGCAGCTCACACCTCCTCTAGCCTTAGTCGAGCGTCATGGTGTGCAAGGTGAAATTCCTGTTGAAGATGTAGTACTCGATGATATTATTATCATAAAATCAGGAGCCTCCGTTCCTGTGGACGGTATTATCATTGAAGGAAATTGCAGTATCGATGAAAGTATGTTGACCGGTGAAAGCTTACCGCTAGAAAAAAATTGTGGCGATAAAGTCACCGCCGGTACTATCAATAAAAGCGGTTATTGTAAAATCAAGGCTACTGCCATAGGCAACGATACCACTTTAGCGAAAATTATTGCTTTAGTCAGCGAAGCAACAGCTACTAAAGCCCCTATTGCTAAAACAGCAGATAAAATCAGCGGAATTTTTGTTCCTGTCATCATTATTTTGGCAGTTATCAGCGGTAGTGCTTGGCTTCTTGCAGGCTATTCCTTAAATTTTGCACTTACAATTGCTATCTCGGTTCTTGTTATTTCCTGCCCCTGTGCCTTAGGTCTAGCTACACCCACGGCGATTATGGTCGGTATGGGACAAGGTGCCAAAAACGGTATTCTTATCAAATCGGCAACAGCCTTAGAAACAGCGCATAAAATCGATACTGTTGTTTTCGATAAGACCGGCACCATTACTAATGGAACACCCACTGTTACCGATATTCTACCGCAAAAAATTACTGTTGCTGAGCTTTTAGCCTTGGCTGCCGCTTTAGAGCAGCTTTCCGAGCATCCTTTAGCACAAGCTATTGTACAAGCCGCAGAAGCTAAATCCTTGCTTATTCCATCAGCGATTGCTTATAAACAGCACCCTGGACAAGGCATCACTGCCACCATCAACAATATTCCTTATGCTGCCGGCAATGCAGCCTTAATGGCAGCACACGGCATCAGCATTGACAAGCAACAACAGCAAAACCTAGCCCATGCAGGAAAAACTCCCTTATATTTTTCCCGTGAGCAAGAATTATTAGGCTGTATAGCCTTAGCTGATACAGTTAAGACGACTAGTCCGGCTGCAATTAGTGCCTTAAAGCAACTGCAAATTAAAACTATCATGCTGACAGGCGATAACCAGCTAACAGCGGAAGCTATTGCTAAGCAGGCAGGTATCGAAGAAATCTTTGCTCAGGTATTACCGCAGGATAAAGCAAGCATTGTCCGTCAGTTGCAAGCTCAAGGTCATCTTGTAGCTATGGTCGGCGACGGCATTAACGACGCTCCTGCTTTAGCAGCTGCTGATGTTGGTATCGCTATAGGTACAGGTACTGATATTGCCCTCAAAACTGCGGATATGGTCTTAATCAAAAATGACCTGACCGATGTAGTCAAAGCCATTAGTCTCAGCCGTAAAGTCATGAGAAATATTAAAGAAAATCTTTTCTGGGCTTTTATTTACAATACCATCGGCATCCCCTTAGCCGCAGGAGTTTTTTATATAACACAAGGCTGGTTGTTAAATCCTATGCTGGCTGCCGCAGCTATGAGCTGCAGTTCCGTTTCCGTTGTCAGCAACGCATTACGTCTGCATTTCACTAAATTATAAATATAGGAGGTTTTATTTATGCAAAAGACTATTACCATCAGCGGTATGCACTGTCAGCACTGTGTTCAAGCTGTTCAGGACGCTTTAAAAGAAGTAGCAGGTGTAACTGCTGTCCAAGTAAATTTAGACGCTCAAAACGCCATTGTCGAAGGCAATGATTTAAACAATGCCGCTTTACAAGAAGCCATTGAAGATATCGGCTTTGATGTGGAAAAAATCGACTAAAACTTGTAAACAAAAAAGGAGAGAGCAATTGCTCCCTCCTTTTTTATATGCTCTTTACAATACTATTTTTCTTTTCCAAAACTTTAATAAAATAATGATAGCTGACAAAAACAAATACCGCACAACTTACCCAAGCAATGGATTCAGCCATACATACACCGATAAAGCCAATGGCCTCGCTAAGATAAATAGCTGCTAATGAACGCATAACTAACTCAATAACACCGGAACTCACAGGAATCATACTAATACCCATTCCCTGACACGCATTACGGTATATAAAAATCTGACTCAGGAAAAAGTACGACGGCACCGTATATAAAATATAGAGATGAGCAGAACGCATAACCTCATCAGAAGGATTATCTAAGAAAATCATAATAATCTCTTCTCCAAAGAAGAAAATCGTTACAGCAGCCAATAAGCTAAAGCCCAGACTAAGATAAGAACATTTTACAACCGCCTCACGAATGCGGTCAAAACGCTTAGCGCCAAAATTCTGTGCAGTAAAAACAGCCATAGCAATACCAAAGGAAATCATTGGCTGTAACGCTAGCTGTTCAATACGTACTGCTGCAGTAAAACCGGCAATTTGCTGACTACCGAACTTATTACATACAGCCTGTACAATAATAATACCGGCACCAAGCACAGAAAACTGTACTGCCATAGGAAGTCCCATACGCAAATGTTCCCAAGCCTCATGCCAATCTAAATTAAAATCCTTACAGTCTATATGTAATTGCGGAAAATACTTATAGATATACCATAAGCACAGAATAACGGAAATAGCTTGAGCCGCCACTAAAGCCCAGGCACTGCCAGGAACCCCCCAACCAAAATACATAATAAATATCAGAGCTAAAATAATATTAATAATCGTACCGATAATCAAGAAATATAAGGGCGTTTTACTATCCCCTAAAGAACGCATAATACCAGATAAAAGATTGTACCCCATCATCGGCATCAGACCATCAACAATAATCATGACATAAGCATAAGCATCATTTCTTAATTCCTGAGGAATATTCATTAAATCGAGAATAGGATGAATACATAAATGCATTATTCCCATAATGATAAAGACAAAAATGATACTTAAAAATGTACTAGTACAAATACTCCGACGCATACCATTTAAATCATCCGCACCATAACGCTGCCCCGTGACCACGGTAAAACCATTGCTTAAACCGATAGTCAATACTACAGCCATCATAAACAGCGGTGACACAGCACCGACTGCCGCTAAAGCGTTGACGCCGATAGTACGGCCAACGATAATAACATCAGCAATATTATATAGCTGCTGAAAAACATTGCCAATTAACAGCGGTATTACAAAGGGAATAAGCAGCTTTAGCGGATTTCCCTGTGTCATATTCTTTAGCATACAAACCTCCAACAATATATATTTATGGAAAAAGCAAGGCGCATGCAAATGCACACGCCTTTCCTAAGTCTTATAACAAAACTATTCTTTGATTACGCGATTAGTAATAGAACCGATTCCTTCGATTTCTACCTTTACTTCATCGCCTTCACCCATTACGCCAAAGCCCATAGGAGTGCCTGTCAAAATCAAATCACCAGCATCCAAGGTAAAACTATGAGAAATATAGCTTAAAATTTCATACGGACTATACACCATATCACTAGTACGTGCTTCCTGCTTTAATACACCATTCAGCCACAATTTAATGGATAAATCGCTGGGATCAAGTTCAGTTTCCAGCCAAGGTCCTAAAGGGCAGAAAGTGTCAAAGGATTTACAACGCAGCCATTGTCTTTCTGTACGTTGCAGGTCACTGGCAGTAACATCGTTAGCACATGTATAACCCAAAATATATTTATGTACATCCTGCGGATCTACATTTTTCATTTTGTTCTTAATAACAATACCTAGCTCTGCACCATAAGCAATCTCATCTACCTGCTTAGGCCAGATAATATTAGCACCGGTACCGATAACAGTGTGGGCAGCTTTCGCAAAAATGCTCGGTTCATGAGGAATTTTCACACCAAACTCATCTGCATGCTTTTGGTAGTTAAAGCTGACACAGATAATTTGTTTTGGTACGCACGGAGCTAAAAGTGTTACTTCATCCATCAGATAAGTTTCATCGGTAATCTGCCAATAAGTTTCCAAAGAACCATATACACAACGGATTACTTTTCCATCAATAAAGCCGATGTGTTTATTTCCTGTTCTTTTATCTTCAAAGCGCACGCATCTCATTTGCACTCCTCCATAATCTGCATTGTCCTCTTTTTAAAATATACGGGCTGTAAGCCACATTCTTTAGCAAAATCTAGTGCTTTATCTAATCGTCTGCCGATATGCTCTACATAATGAGCATCACTACCTAAAGTACAGTAACGTCCCCCCAGCTCATGATAACGCTTATACAAGGGTAAAAGGCCGGCAACAGCAGCTGCATCGTCTAATCTGCGGGTATTGATTTCTAAAGGTAAATTTTTCTTAATTAAACCTTTAAATAACTGATCGAATAATAACGGTGCATCTTCTAAATGCAATTCACGTTCTGTGCCACGATAGGGCCAATAACGACAAATATAATCAATATGTGCAAAAGCATCAATATCACGTTCCTGCTCTACGCAGATAATTGCATCGTTTAAAAATTCTTCTACTACCTCTTGGCGTGTACGATTTTGGTAGCAGACTGCTTCATATAAATCACGTCCTCCTGCACAATGAATTGAACCAAGAACATAATCAAAATCACGTTTTGCCACAACAGCATTATCCGCAACTGCAGTATGTGTCTGCATACCAATTTCTATGCCTATAAGCACGTTTTCATTAATAAACGGTAGGAAACGGGCAAAATATTCATCTATATCAAATGTAAACGCCGTCGGATTAGTCGGATAATCATAATCCCAATGTTCCGTAACAATCATGCCTACTTGAGCAGCTTGAGCGGCTGCTACTGCATCAGCAAACTCCATATGACTATCGCAGGAATAATCACAATGCATATGGGTATCAAACAGCATACTTTCACATCCCTTCGCAAAATATATTGTATCAAATTGATGTGAAAAATCAATAAGTGAACAAAAATATCACAAAACTCCTTTAATGCCACAAAGCACTAAAGGAGTTTTATAAATCAATGTTTCTTAAATTCAATCAAAGTTCCATCAGGTTTAAATTCACCATTATATTCTTCTCGTTCGCTTTCAGCGTCAATTAAAACAGTCCAATTGCCACGCCAGAACCGATAAGTAGCTTGTGTTTTTACTTTCACATCTTTTTTATCTTTTACTTTATCTTGCATTGTTTTGTAGATATCAGATAATTTATCAAAATGCAAATCTTTCATTAGAATAATATTATCAGCCATATTTCCTTCACCGGTAATTTTGACAGCAGAAGGAGCACCCCATTGTCCTTTAGTATATTCATAATGGTCAACATTTTCCGTACCTGGCTGAACTACATCTAAAAAAATAAAATTGCCTATATCTTTATTCCAACCAACAACAACATCCTGGAAAATATATACATCTTTTCCCTTGAAAACCTTATTATTCTGTAATTCATCCATAGCCTTGGTTAAGGCACCTGGATCGCTAACAATATTTTTATCACTAGAGCTGCTCACCGAACTGCTACCACACGCAGTCAACATCATTGAAATCATTAACATCATAACGAGGGCTAAAATTTTTTTCATAAAATCAACTCCTTGCCGGGGAATCCCCTTTATTTAAGATAAATTTAACATAAGCTCATCTTATTAGTGCACTAGTCAACAAATTTTAGACACAAATCATAAAAAAATATACAACAAAAAATTATCTGTTAGTCAGATATCCGTTCGTAATGCAACT
>OAUS01001393.1_pt1 | contig 12001 bp, 10 predicted proteins | sample 1516801 | NCBI WGS metagenome assembly OAUS01 (sample SAMEA2580001, study PRJEB22360) | human gut metagenome | biome: human gut; feature: human-associated habitat; material: faeces | place: Denmark | collected 2008/2010
GTCATCTCTTGGCCCCACTCCAAAATACCATTTTTAGGGGAACCCGCCATTATGGATGTATATCCGTACAGTGCAGAGCCCGACGACAAACCGGAAGTTTAATTTAAGTGATGAGTTATAAGTTATGAATTATTATTGCGAGCCATAACTTATAACTCATAACTCATAACTCAAAAAAACGATGATTGCAGAGAATTTAAAACAAGTACTGAGCGAACTGCCTGAAAAGGTACGGCTGGTGGCTGTTTCCAAATTTCACCCCAACGAGGCGATAGAAGAAGCGTATCGTGCCGGCCAGCGTGTGTTCGGAGAAAGTAAGGTGCAGGAAATGACCGCCAAATACGAAAGTCTGCCCAAAGACATAGAATGGCATTTCATCGGGCATCTGCAAACAAACAAAATAAAATATATCGTTCCTTACGTAGCGCTGATTCATGGCATAGACTCCTACAAGCTGTTGGCCGAAGTGAACAAGCAGGCTGCCAAAGCCGGAAAAACCGTCAACTGCCTGCTGCAGCTGCACATTGCCCGGGAAGAGACCAAGTTTGGATTCAGCTTTGACGAATGCCGGGAAATGCTGGCAGCCGGTGAATGGAGAAAGCTCAATCATATCCGGATATGCGGATTGATGGGCATGGCCACAAATACGGACAATGACGAACAAATCAAAACTGAGTTTTGTTCTTTAAGTAGCTTCTTCAATGAAGTGAAAGCCAAGTGGTTTGCCGATGCAGAGTCATTCCGGGAACTGTCCATGGGGATGTCTCACGACTATCACGAGGCCATTGCAGCCGGGAGCACCTTGATACGTGTAGGAAGCAAGATTTTTGGAGAAAGAAACTATTAACCATAAAAAATCATTATCATGGCAACATTAGAAACTACTTTTGCAGGGCTGAAACTCAGAAACCCCATTATCGTCAGCAGCTCCGGACTGACAGACAGCGCCGCCAAGAACCAGAAACTATCTGAGGCCGGCGCAGGTGCCATTGTGCTAAAATCACTTTTTGAAGAGCAAATCATGATGGAGGCTGACTGGCTGGGAGACCCGAATATGTATCCCGAAGGCAGTGACTATCTTGTAGGATATATCCGCGAACATAAGCTGGGTGAATATCTGAACCTGATTAAGGAAAGCAAAAAGGTTTGCAATATCCCCATCATAGCCAGCATCAACTGCTATCAGAATGCCGACTGGGTGGAATTTGCCGCCAAAATAGAAGAAGCCGGTGCAGACGCACTGGAAATCAATATCCTTGCACTGCAGACGGATGTACAGTATACATATGGAACCTTCGAGCAACGCCACATCGACATTCTGAGCCACATCAAGAAGACGGTCAAGATACCCGTCATCATGAAGCTGGGTGACAACCTGACCAATCCGATAGCTCTGATAGACCAGCTGTATGCCAACGGTGCCGCCGCAGTAGTGCTGTTCAACCGCTTCTACCAGCCGGACATCAACATTGAGAAAATGCTACAAGTATCCGGCAACGTATTCAGCAATGAAGCCGATTTGTCCAAAGCCCTGCGCTGGATAGGCATCGCTTCGGCAGCCGTAAACAAGCTGGACTATGCCGCTTCCGGTGGTATCCACTCGCCCGAAGGCGTTGTCAAGGCAATATTGGCAGGTGCTTCGGCCGTAGAGATATGCAGTGTGCTTTATCAGAATTCAGCTACCATCATTGAAGAATACATCCGCTTCCTCAACTTGTGGATGGACCGCAAAGGTATGGAAACCATCAGCCAGTTCAAAGGTATTCTGAACGTAAACGACCCGAAGGGAGTCAATACCTTCGAACGTACACAGTTCTTGAAATACTTCTCTTCACATGAATGAGACAAAAGGCTGACAAGAAGACAATAAAATTGAAAGGGTGATAACACTACAATGACATTATCACCCTTTCATTTTATACTATACCGCTATCTTTTCATTTCTTCTTATCCAGCGCCTCAAAGCAGGAATTCTTGCTCACGAATTCCGGAACAATATCCTTCATGGCAGCAACAATTTTCATCTGGTCATAAGTGTAACTTACATCAATCAGCTTCTGGATACGCTCCTTCACCTCGTCATAGTCATACTCACGCACCGTGGCAATCATAATCTTCTCATGATAGGTGGGCTTTGTAAGCTCCTTCACATTCAAGAGTTCCTCGTAGAGCTTCTCGCCATGACGGAGACCGGTAAATTCAATCTTCACATCCGTACGTCCGGAAAGGCTGATCATACGCTTGGCAAGGTCCACAATCTTCACCGGCTTACCCATGTCGAAGATATAGATTTCACCGCCGTTACCCATACTGCCGGCCTCAAGGACAAGGCGGCAAGCTTCGGGAATGGTCATGAAGTAACGGATTATCTCAGGATGGGTCACTGTCACCGGGCCGCCACGCTGAATCTGGTCGCGGAAACGGGGAATGACAGAACCGTTGGAACCCAGCACATTGCCGAAACGCGTAGTGATGAACTGAGTAGCATGGCCTCCCTCCTTCTGCAACTTCTTCGCAAGAGACTGCACATAAATCTCGCAAATACGCTTGGAACAGCCCATCACGTTTGTAGGGTTAACAGCCTTGTCCGTAGAAATCATCACAAACTTCTCGGCACCGTATTTCACGGCAAGATCGGCAACGGTGCGCGTACCGAATACGTTCACCTGGATGGACTCGGAAACGTTGTCCTCCATCATCGGCACATGCTTGTAGGCGGCCGCATGGAAAATATACTGGGGCTTGAACTCCCTGAAGATATCCTCCATGCGCGTGGCATTGGAGATGTCGGCTATGATGGTCTCGGCATCGATGTCGCGCCAACGGTCCTGAAGTTCCAGACGGATGTCATGCAGAGGAGTCTCGGCCTGGTCCACTAAAATAAGCTTGTAGGGATTGAACGAAGCCACCTGGCGCATGATTTCGCTGCCGATAGAACCGGCGGCGCCCGTAATCATCACACGCTTGCCTTCCAGATGAGAGGCAACCTTATGGATATCTATCTCGATGGGATTGCGCTGAAGCAAGTCCTCAATCTGAATTTCCTTCAGCTGCGTACGGCTCAGCGCCTGACCGTTCCACTCACTCAAGGGGGGTGCGGTCATCAGTTTGATGTTGTGCACCAGCAGGCGGTCAGCCATGTCGGACTTCTTCAGTTCCTCCATCTTGGCGGGAGAAATGATGATGGTCTGCACATCCCGGTCGTTCAGCACATCAATCAGCGTATCGTCGTTAGGGAACACCTTGACACCCATCATCACCTTATTGATAAGTTCAGGTTCGTCCGCAATGAATCCGCGCAGACGGTAGTGGTTGCGCAGATTGACACGCAATGCCTTGGCAATGTTGACCCCGGCTTCCTTGGCACCGTAAATGAACACATTGGCACTATGGGTGCCGTCGAAGTTCAGCGCCTCGAAGAAAGTCTTGACAATCACACGGAAGCATGCCATCATGGCAAAGCTGATGATATAGGACATGAACAGCACGCTGACCGGAGCCAGGTTAAACTCCAAATAGCTTTCCGTCAGGACGCTCGTTATCATCAGCAGTGCATACGACACCGTCAATGACACAAAAATGCGCATGATATCCACAAAGGAGGAAAAGCGCAGTACATTGGAATACGTACGGAAAACACGGAAGAAAATCAGGTTGACAGCAACCGTCCATAAAATGGTCTTGTCAATGGTAGATGATTCCAGAAAAATGCTTCTGAAATCATATCGGAGAGCATAGGCCAACAGACTGGATATGACGATGATAAATACATCAATTAACAGAATAGTCCATATCGGAAGCACTTTCGCGGAAAGATACCGATGAAAAAAATTTCGCTTCATTTCGCTTGACAGTTTTGTTTTAGGCGAGGCAAAGATACACTATTTTAGTCAAAACAGACAATAAATCGATAAAAAAATGTTATAACAATTATTTATCGTCTATAAAGAAACCATCCCACCTCCCCCGTTTTAACAGTCAGAAAGCGGGATAGAAATAGTTTTGCCCCGGAAAATGCGGTATCCGCTACATCAGATTACTTGCCAACTCGCTCAACTGGCTGCGCTCCCCTTTCACCAGATTGACATGGGCAAACAAATTCTGGTCTCTCATGCGGTCTATCATATAGACAAGCCCGTTGGACTGACTGTCCAGATAGGGTTGGTCTATCTGCTGAATATCACCGGTAAACACCATTTTTGTACCTTCGCCGGCACGGGTGATGATGGTCTTAATCTCATGTGGGGTCAGGTTCTGGGCTTCATCGATAATACAGTAGGTTTCGCTCAAGCTGCGCCCACGGATAAAGGCTAATGCCTCGATGACCAATTGTTCACTTTTTTGCATATCCTCCAAGCGTTTCACTTCAGAGGAATTGGCAGCGAACTGATGCTTGATTACATTCAAATTATCGAACAAAGGCTGCATGTAAGGAGCCACTTTCTCATTGGCATCACCAGGAAGGAATCCAAGGTCTTTATTGGATAAGGCCACGATGGGACGTGCCAGAAGAATCTGCTTGTAGTCGGTAAGTTTTCCCAATGCGGCGGCCAGTGCCAGCAGGGTCTTACCGGTTCCCGCCTTACCGGTCAGGGCAACCAGCTTGATATTCGGGTCGTTCAGCACCTCAAAAGCAAAGCTCTGCTCGGCATTACGCGGTTCAATGCCATAGTTCTTTGTCTTGTTGACCCGGCAAATCGAATGGGTAAAGGGATTATAACGTGCAAGCACACTGCTGCGGTCACTCTTCAGCACAAAGCATTCGTTGGGACGAATGATGTCCTTAAAATCGAACTCGTTGATGTCCAGTCCTTCTTTGGAAGAATAAATGCGGTCTATCAGCGCAGGGTCAATACCCTCGAACACTTCATTCGACTTTTCGAATATATCCACATTGATTACCTTATCATTGATGTAGTCTTCGCACAGCAGACCGATGGAACGCGCCTTCATGCGCAGATTCACGTCTTTCGTGACAAGGATGGTTTTCATTTTAGGCTTTTTGGTGGAAAGCCAGTCCACTACCGACAGAATCTGATGGTCGGGGATGCGTTCGGGAAAGGAATCACGTACTCGGGGAGAGTCCACCATGCCTGCCACCACAAACAGACGGCCCAAGCCCTCTCCCAATGGCGCCCCTTTGGTGAACAGATTGTCATCGGTAATCAAATCTAGCTCACGGACAAACTCACGCGCATTGAAATTAATCTGCTCATTACCTTTCTTGAATTTGTCCAGTTCTTCAAGGACTACGATGGGAAGATAAATGTCATTCTCTTGAAAATTCTTCAAACAGTTATAATCGTGAAGAATCACATTCGTATCAATCACAAAATTTTTCTTAGCTCCCATACACGTTAGATTTAAATTGTTAATACCTTTGCATAAGCTTAAGATAAGCTACACTGCAAGCAATTTCAAGCAAGCTTGATTGCGTTCGGTCTGCATTATCTTTGTCGCTTTTAAAGATAACAAATTAATAGGGAGAAAGGATTGCTTCTCCGTTAAATATTATAAAAGATGGATTATCAGGACACTTTAACTTACTTATATAACAGTGTGCCCATGTTTCAGCAAGTGGGCGGCTCAGCATACAAGGAAGGGTTGGAAAACACTCTGACCCTGGACGCACACTTCGAACATCCCCACCGCAGTTTCCGCAGCATTCATGTGGCCGGTACCAATGGAAAGGGTTCCTGCTCGCATACGCTTGCCGCCATACTGCAAGAGGCAGGATACAGGGTCGGGCTCTATACCTCGCCCCATCTGGTGGATTTCCGGGAGCGCATCCGGATTAACGGACAGCCTATACCCGAGGAATACGTCATCCGTTTTGTAGAGCAGGAACGTGGCTTCTTCGAACCCCTCCATCCCTCTTTCTTTGAGCTGACCACCGCCATGGCCTTCCGCTACTTTGCCGATGAAAAGGTGGATGTAGCCGTAATCGAGGTGGGACTAGGCGGACGCCTGGACTGCACCAATATCATCCGTCCGGATGTATGCATCATCACCAACATCAGTTTTGACCATACCCAATTCCTGGGGGACACCTTGGCAAAAATCGCAGGAGAGAAGGCAGGAATCATTAAAAGCGGTATCCCCGTTGTAATCGGCGAGACCACTCCCGAAACGAAACCGGTATTTCTGGAAAAAGCACAGACAACGGGTGCTCCCATCTACTTTGCCGAGGAGAATGACCGTGAAGACTATCCCGGAATAGAATACGAACTGAAAGGGCTCTACCAGCAGAAAAATGCCCGGACCATCCTCACCGCCCTCCCGCTACTGAAAGAAGCCGGCTACCGGCTGGACGGACAAGCAGTGCGCAGTGGCTTTGCCCGTGTGGTGGAACTGACAGGCTTGATGGGACGCTGGCAAAAACTGCAGGAGTCGCCCACCCTGATTTGTGACACCGGCCACAATGTGGGAGGCATCACCTACATTACAGAACAACTGAAACAGCAGGCTTACCGCCAGCTACACATCATCATAGGCATGGTGAATGACAAGGATATACGGGGGGTACTGGCCCTGCTGCCCCGGGAAGCGACCTACTACTTCACCAAAGCCAGCGTGAAGCGAGCATTGCCCGAAAGCGAACTACAGGAGCTTGCCGAAGCAGCAGGGCTGGAAGGACATTGCTATCCTGATGTACCTGCCGCCGTGCGGGCCGCACAAGAAAAAAGCCTCCCGGAAGATTTCATCTTCGTGGGAGGCAGCAGTTTCATTGTGGCCGACTTGTTAGCGAACCGCGATGCACTCAATCTCTACTAAGGCATCTTTGGGCAGCGCCTTCACTGCCACAGCCGAACGTGCCGGGAAAGCACCGTCAAAATAAGTGGCATATACCTTGTTCATATCAGCGAACAAGGACATGTCTGCCAGGAAAACAGTTGTCTTCACAATATTCGCCATACCCAGCCCTGCCTCTTCCAGAATATGCTTTATATTCTCCAAGGACTGGCGGGCTTGCGCTTCAGCACCTTCAGCCATCACTCCGGTAGCTGCGTCAATAGGCAACTGACCTGATACAAATACCATTCCGCCGGCTTCGATAGCTTGGCTATAAGGGCCTATGGCGCCCGGTGCCTTCTGGCTGCAAATCACTTTCTTCATGATTGTCAAAGTTTGTTTTTATTAATAATCGGGTCTATTTTCTTTTTTCTCATAAAAAAATCCGAAGTATATGCAGTATTCCGGAAATCCACGCATTTTATAAATAAAACAACGTAATTTCACTCATAACCTGTTATACCTAGACTTAACTCATTTAACACGGGGGAGTTCCCCAAAACAGAGGCTCTGCTTGCGAAAGTAGAGCCTTTATTCTATCCCATCCCTTTACTTGCAATGCTTCTCTATCAAAGCATCCACATTGGGATCACCCAATTCCTTTGCCTTGGCAAAGCTGGCACAAGCTTCCTTGTCCTTCTTCATCTGCAGCTGGGCGATACCCATCAGACGGTAGGCTTCGGCATATTTAGGGTCTTTCTCCAGAGCAGCCTTCAGCACATTCAACGCCTCCTCGTAACGTCCCACGCGAAGATTCACCACTGCCAGTTCGGCACGGTAGGTCAAATCTTCCGGATTCAGTTCGATGGCCTTCGCCATATCGTCCAGCGCACGCTGGTACTGCTTGGCCTTCAAAGCAGCCTGCTCACGGTAATAGTAGAACATGTCGTTCACTTTACCGTTCACGGCATTGTAATAGGCGTCATAATCCAGCATGGCATTACGCGCCTGGTCTGTATTCATACGGGCTTGGGCACGCTCCAGCAAGTAAGGGGCGGCTTCCTCCGTATAGGGCTGGGTAAAGCGGGCCACACAACTGTCCATCAGAGCCAGTACCTCTTCGGCAGGCGCCTGCATCAGTTCCTTGGTCTTGGCAGCACTGAAGAAGGTAGCCGGAGAGGCCAGAATGGTCTTATTCACTTTATCATAGCTGGTAAATGCCGACGGATAGTCCTGCTTGGCAAACAGGATGTCACCCTCCAACTGGACATAAACCGGAAGCTCGTCAATGGCTATCGCTTTCCGTACCTCGTCCAGAGCCTTGTCGAGCGACCAGTCCTTATAAACTTTCTCGGGCTTGCCCAATGCATAATTATAGATTATCTTGGCCCGGTTGTAATACACATCATCTTTCTTTGCGGCAACCTCCAAAGCCTTATCCATATCTGCGGCGACCTTATCCATGGAAGCATCTTCACGGGACATGAACAGATGCTGGGAAGCACGGCGCAGATAACCGTCGGCACTGGCAGGATATTGTGCAATGAAATCGTTCAGAGTCTCCATATACTTCTCCGGAGACAGTTGGGAAGAAGCCATGTAGAGGAACACCAAAGCCTGCTCTTCGGTATCGGGCAATGCCTTCTTGATACCGATGCCCTTCAATGACATATCTCCATAAGACAATGCGGAGATATTCTGCGACATGGCGAAATTGGCATCAATGGCATAGCAGATGGTAGCCGTGTCTTGTCCGGAGGACTTCTGCGCAAGGCCGAAGACCTGCCCGTCCACAGTCATCAGCGGACAACTCACCATCTTGTCCTTCAAACGCATATCAAGTGTATAATAGGAATAGTTACCGGAAATCTTATCAGCTTCCTTTACTTTCCCGGCAGTGAAGGAACGGTCCTTCTGGGTGGAATAAGGCAGCAGATATACATCCGCGCCGGCAGCCGGAGCCACAACTGCCCCAGGGAATGCCGTGCAAACGTGCCGCCACAGCTGCCACAGTGAGTGCCGTGACTTTCTTTCCGGGTATGCCGACACGGAACTTGACAACATCGTACATGTCATCGGCCCCCATAATGGCCTCCACCGGCATCTGTGCCCCGTCCGAGCTCATCACAACGGCGCGCCGGGCACCTTTGAACAAGGTGTAGTCAGAAAGTGCAACGCCATCTTCAGTGACAAAAAAGCCGTTTCCAGTATTCAGTATCTTATCGTCCTGGTCGTAGGTCACCACCGAAAAAACGGCACGTTTGGCTTTGTCTACCCACTTCGGGGCTTGTGCCACACTCCACTGAGCCAATAAACAGAGAGTGAGCATCAACAGCAATTTCTTTTTCATATCTTAGTTGGTTCTTTGTTTTACCGCTTCATAAATCAAAATGCCGGCTGCAACGGAAACATTGAGGGACTCGATGGTTCCCAACATGGGAATTTTCACCCACTCGTCACACAACGCCAGGTTGTCATAGGACACCCCCTTGTCTTCGGCACCCATAATGATGCACATCGGACCGGTATAGTCGGCTTTGGTATAGTCGTAATCGCCTTTCTCCGTGGCTGCCACGATATGGAAACCACTATTCTTGAGGAATTGCAGGGTCTCTTTCAAGCTGTGTTCGCGGCAAACGGGCAAAGTGTGCAAGGCTCCTGCCGAGGTTTTCATGGCGTCTGCGTTGACTGATACACTGTTCCGTGCAGGGATAATCACGGCATCTACCGCCGCACACTCGCAAGTACGGGCAATGGCGCCGAAATTGCGGACATCCGTGATGCCGTCAAGCATCACAAACAGAGGATTCTTGCCCTGCTCGAAAAGGAAAGGTACCAAGTCCTCCGTCTTCTGGTAAGTGACTGAAGAGATGAAGGCAATCACTCCCTGGTGATTCTTACGCGTCACGCGGTTGATGCGTTCCACCGGAACGCGCTGTACCGGTATCAAAGTCCCTTTCAAGACAGCGAACAGCTCTTTTGACAAATCACTCTGAATGTCCTTCTTTACCAATATCTTGTCTATCTCTTTTCCTGCCTGAATGGCTTCTATCACGGCACGGACGCCGAAAATCATTTCACTGTTATCAACCATATATGGGTATTTACTATTTGACGATTTACTATTTACTATTTGATACTTCCAGCAATGCTCTGGCATTGTTCAGTGCGGCTTCGGTCAGCTTAGCACCACTCAGCATATGGGCTATTTCTTCCACGCGTTCATCGTCGGTCAGACGACGGATGTGACTGTTTGTTTCCGTTTCGTTGTCCTGCTTGTACACCTTGTAATGGGCGCGTCCACGGGCAGCAATCTGGGGTAGATGGGTAATGCTGATTACCTGGCGGTCCTGCTCGCCCATCTCCTGCATGATATCCGCCATGCGGTCGGCTATCTCGCCGGAGACTCCGGTATCTATTTCGTCGAATACAATGGTAGGAAGCTTGACGGCACCGGCTATCATTGCTTTGATGGAGAGCATGACGCGGGCTATTTCACCACCCGAAGCTACGGAGGAGACGCTTTGCAATGCCCCGTTCTTATTCGCGGAAAACAAGAAGTTCACAGTATCCGCCCCGTGTATGCCCGGCTCTTTGCGGGCACCTATCTCTACCTGGAAACGGACATTGGGCATGCCCAACGGAACCAGCCGCGCAGCCATCTGCTTCTCCACTTCACGGGCAGTGGCAGTACGCGCCTTGGTGAGGACGGCAGCCTGCTTTTTCACCTTATTATATAAAGCGTCGCAACGCGCTTTCAGTTCCTCGATGTGCTCGTCGGACGAAGTGATGGCTGAGAGTTTGGCGGCGTATTCATCCGTCAGCGCCAGAAGTTCACCGACAGTGGAAACGCGGTGCTTCTGTTGGAGCGTATAAATCAAGTTCAGACGTTCGTTCACTTCATCCAGACGTTCGGGGTTGAACTCTATTTCATCCTCCTTACCCGACACTTCCTGCGAAATATCCTTCAACTCGATATAAGTGCTTTCCATGCGTTCGGCAAGTTCCCCGGCAACCGGATAAACCCTCTGCAGGCCGAGCATCGTGTTCAGGCATTCCTTCAGCCCGGACAACAAGCCTCCTTCGTCCGAGTAGAGCGTCTGCCCTACCCGATAGAGTCCGGCCTTTATCTCTTCCGCATGGCTCAGCGTATCTGCCTCTTGCTCCAGCTCCTCCTGCTCACCGGCAGACAAGTGTGCCTCTTCCAACTGTTCCAGTTGGAAACGGATATAGTCTTCGTCCGACTTATCCTGATTGGCACGGGCAACAAGGGCCTCCAAATCCTGCTGTGCCTGCTTCCATGCTCCGAAGATATGCTGGTAAGCAGACAAGGCCTCTTCGTTATGCGACAAGATGTCCAGTACATTCAACTGAAATCCTTCCTTGTTCAGCAATAGGTTCTGATGCTGGGAATGCACGTCAATCAGCAGTTCTCCCAACTCCTTCATCTGAGCCAATGAAGCAGGCGTGTCATTGATGAATGCCCGGCTCTTGCCCGAAGCGGACACCTCGCGGCGCAGGATGCATTCTTCCTCGTACTCCAACTCATTCTCCTCAAAGAAAGGCTGCATACCGTAAGCGGAAATATCAAAACGGGCCTCGATAATGCACTTCGAAGCTCCTACACGAATGGCTTTCACATCGGCACGCTGTCCCAGCAGCAGACCGATGGCACCCAGAATAATGGATTTTCCAGCACCGGTCTCACCCGTTATCACCGAGAAACCGCTGCTGAAGCTGATATCGAGCTTTTCAATAAGCGCATAATTCTGTATGTAAAGCGAACGCAACATAAGGATATTGACGATTTACGATTTACTATTTACTATTTAAATCTTTCACCAGACGGTCTACGATGTCGGCAGCCACTTCGGCTTTGGACTTCAAGGGGTAGTCCGTCTTTCCCTGGTGGTCTATGATACTGATTTTATTGGTATCGCAACGAAAACCGGCTCCCTTGTCGTTCAGGGAGTTCAGCACGATGAAGTCCAGATTCTTGCGGTTGAGCTTGTCTTCCGCATTCATCTGCTCGTTATGAGTCTCAAGGGCAAAGCCTATGAGGAGGCGTTGACAGTGCTCCGCATCGTTCTTCAGATTGCCTAAGAAAGCGGCTATGTCGCGGGTAGGTTTCAAGTTCAAACTCATCTCCCCGGTCTTTTCGCGCTTGATTTTCTCATCCGCCACTTGTTCGGGGGTGTAGTCTGCCACGGCAGCCGTCAAGATGGCGGCATCGGCCTGGACAAAGGCGGCAGATGGAGCGCCAAAGAGG
>OAUS01001403.1_pt1 | contig 11908 bp, 8 predicted proteins | sample 1516801 | NCBI WGS metagenome assembly OAUS01 (sample SAMEA2580001, study PRJEB22360) | human gut metagenome | biome: human gut; feature: human-associated habitat; material: faeces | place: Denmark | collected 2008/2010
CCGATGATACGGATCAGTTCCGGATGCAGACCGTGGATACCAAGGTCGATTGTTGTCCGTTTACCGGTTTCGATAATTTCTTCCTCTACCTGTTTGCGTACTTTGGACACCACTTCCTCGATACGTGCCGGATGGATACGTCCGTCTGTCACCAGTTGGTGAAGAGCCAGACGGGCAATTTCACGGCGAACCGGGTCAAAAGCGGAAAGAACGATTGCTTCCGGAGTGTCGTCTACAACGATTTCAACGCCGGTAGCGGCTTCCAGTGCACGGATATTGCGTCCTTCACGTCCGATGATACGTCCTTTGATTTCGTCCGATTCGATATGGAATACCGTTACGGAGTTTTCGATGGCAGTTTCGGTAGCTACCCGTTGGATAGACTGGATAACGATCCGTTTAGCTTCTTTGCTGGCAGTCAGCTTGGCATCATCCATGATGTCGTTGATAAACGACTGTGCCTGCGTTTTAGCTTCTTCTTTCAGTGATTCGACCAGACGTTCTTTTGCTTCGTCGGCAGACAGACCGGAGATTGCTTCCAGTTTTTCTATTTCCTGATGTTGCAGTTTGTCCAGTTCTTCCTTCTTTTTGTCAACGATAACAAGTTGCGCCTCCAGGTTTTCCTTTACGGCTTCGGCTTCCAGCTTTTTGCGTTGGATTTCTTCCTGACGCTGGCTGAGCACCATTTCACGTTGTTTCAGTTTATTTTCCGCCTGCTGAATCTTTTGATTACGCAGTGCCACTTCCTTCTCCAAATCAGCTTTCTTGTTCAGGAATTTTTCCTTTACTTCCAGCAATTTGTTTTTCTTAATTACTTCAGCTTCTGTCTCCGCATCTTTCAGGACACTGTCGTACTTGGACTTCAACACGTACCGGAACAGTACGTATGAAAGGATTCCTCCTACGACGAAGCAAGCAATTGCTGTTGCTATTATTGCTATCATTCTTACATTAATTTAGTTATATAAATAAAAACGCACCGCCAAATATCAGAGCATACATTTGCTCGGATATTGTGCAGTGCGTGGTGTTTTCTTTATCAGTGAATGGCTCGGTGGCATTATTCTTTCTTAAAATAATCCTCCAGCAATTCCGTTAGTTCTTTTACCTTTTCCGTATACGGAGTGGTATCGTTACGTTGCATTAATTGCAGTTTCTCCAACGAGAACTGATAGGCTACCATGGCAATAATCTTTTCCGGTTCAAGGTTTTTATAGTATTCCCGGTACGCATTAAGCCTGATGTTTACCTGCTTGGCTGCTTCCCGTACCATTTCTTCTTCCTCTCGGTTAATGGTTAACGGGTAGTTTGAATCTGCTATTTGCAGGTTTATCTTTATCTTATCGTTCATACATCTTTCTTCTTTACTCGTTCAATAAAGCGATGCATTTATCGACTTCACGCACTAATTTTGACAATCGCAGCTTCGTCTCTTTTACGTCGCTGCCGTTAAGGCTGATTGCCGTAGCTGTTTTTAGGTTTGTATAGCTGACTTCCAATTCATCGTATTGAGCTTGTACCTTCTCGTTTTTCAGCTTTTCATTTTCGAGAAGCTTCTTCAACTCGGCATTTTCACGCTTAAGTTCATCGTGCAAATAAATCAAATGCCGTAGTTGCGTTTCAAAGGAATTCAATAACTTTTTTTCTTCTTCTGTCATCACTACACCAAAATTGTACACAAAAATACGATTAACTCTGATATTACAAAAACTTTTCGGGAGAAAATGTGCTTTTTAGCCTTAAAATAGCGGAATACGTGGGCAAAGGGGATGAATTATGGAAGAGTATGCGTATAAATCTTTTCTTTATGAACAGCTTGTCGGAGGTGAAAAATGCAAAAATGCAGAAAATGCACTCCACAATTTTTCCACACACAGGCGCGCGTATATAATATAGTTTACGCGTATTTAGTTATGTTCGTGTGTGTATGTGTATGCGCGTGCGCTTACGTGTGTGCGTGTGTTAGGGAGGCCCCCGAAAAAGTGCATTTTTGCATCGGTTAATAACATAGCGCTTTGGGGAGGCTAAAGCTTAGCTTTACGACTCCTAAAGCTAAGCTTTAGCTCACACAAAGCGCCGCTTTGTATTTTCAGCCGGATTGTTTCATTAATCGCATGACTTCATATTCTCTTTTTTCGGCAGATTCTAGCCGGTAAATCTTTCCATCCACACCGGAGGCACCTTCTAAATAAACTCTTCTTTTTAGTGGTTCCGTTCATCTGATTCGTTCATAAAATAATGTGATTTCTATTATTATTGAGTTCTCTGTCGGTGGATAATCAAGAGATGAAATGAATCATTCTGTTGAAGGATTATATCCTTTTTTAATGAAAAAAGGGGCGTTTTTGCGTCATAATGAACAAATTTTGTCCTTTATTGATTTGTCGTTTTCCTTCTTTGCTGAGATTTTCCAGTAAGTTTGCGTACCGAACTAACGGACTCAAATTATAAACATAAACATTTGTATCAGCTAACCATGAAAAAGTATTATTTACTATCTCTGATTTCTGCTTCTTTGATTGGAGCAACTTGTATTCAATGTACTTCTCCCAAACAAAAGAGTGGAGAGAATACTCTTCCGCAAAAGAGTGAACTGTTTGTATCATTGCCGGACTATTGTCCGACACCGGATGGCATGGCCATTGCTCCCAATGGAGATTTGATTCTGGCATGTCCCAATTTTGCAGATATCACACAGCCTGCTTGCCTGATGCGTATTACTAAGGATGGAGCCGTTTCAAAATGGCTGGATGTGCCTGTATTGGAAGAAACCGGATGGGCTTCTCCGATGGGACTTGCCTTCAATGAAGAGGGCGACCTGTTTATCAGTGACAATCAGGGCTGGAGCGGTGCAGAGAAAGCAAAGAACAAAGGACGTGTACTTCGTCTGAAGTTTGAAAATGACCAGTTGAAGGAAACTATTACAGTAGCATCCGGCATGGAGCATCCCAATGGTATCCGTATCCGTAACGGAAAATTATATGTGACTCAAAGCTCTTTGTCACAGATCAAAGACCCTTCCGGTCTGCTTGTCAGCGGTGTATATTGCTTTGATATGAACGACCGTGACATTGCAGTAACCAATACTTCGGCAGATCAGAATCTGTTGACTACGGTAATCACCAAGAACCCGGAAGTACAATACGGACTGGATGGAATCGTGTTTAACGAAGCGGGCGACCTTTTTGTAGGTAACTTCGGTGATGGCGCAATCCATCGTATCAAGATGGACGCGGAAGGAAAAGTTGTCAGCAACGATGTCTGGGCACAGGATACGACTCAGCTTCGTACCACAGACGGTATGTGCATCGATGATAAAGGAAATATTTGGGTAGCAGATTTCTCTGCAAATGCCGTTGCCCGTGTAGATAAGGACGGAAAGATTCAGCGTATCGCCCAAAGCCCCGATTGTGATGGAAGCGATGGCGGACTGGACCAACCGGGCGAACCCATCGTATGGAACGGTCAGGTGATCGTATCCTGTTTCGACCTGGTGACCGGACCGGACAAGGTAAATACCAAGCACGACAAGCCTTTCACACTAGCTAAACTGTCACTGGAATAAGCCTTGATTACCAATCTGAAAACACATTATCAACCCAAGAACACATTATCTATAATATGAAATACTATCTATCGACCTTTGCCGGCTCCGCCATCTGTGGTGGTTTCGCTTTCGGCATCTGGCCGGAACTCTGGAAGACTTACGGTCTGATGGGCGGCTGGCTGGCGGCAACGCTGATTATCGGCATCATGTGGTATATGAATCATTATAACGGAGCGATCTTGAATCCTCCGGGAAAAATATGGCTCGATCAGGGCTGGTGTATCGGTTCTGCCGGTATAGCCTGGGGAATCGTCCGCTTTCAGGGAGACATTACCAATTTCTTTTATGCAGTGCCTACACTGGTCTGTTGTCTGATAGGCGGTGCACTGGCGGGAATTGTAGTTTGGAAAATCCGTTCGTGCGACTGTGCCCGAAAGATAAAATAAGGAGGAGAACACAATGAGCGAATGGTTACAAACCTATAATGAGATGTTCGGTATGTATCATGCCGGAATCATTACCACTATTTTCGGAGCTTTTGCCGTGACATTTACCGTATTGATGAGCTGGCCCAAGCTGGTGAAGGACTTCGGTCCGATAGGCGGATTCATGGCAGCCGCCCTTATCATCGGAACATTCTGGCTGGTCAATCATAAACTGCCCGGATTCGGCTTCTCTACCGGGTTGCTGAATGATGCCGAGCGAGAGTGCCGCCGGCTTGCCGATGCAATTCAGCCTGATCCATCAGGGGAATCGCGGCAGTGCCCCCTGGGTAGACATGGGATGGGCGATTGCGATGGGATTCATCTTTGCAGACGTGCTCTGCGCACCGAAAGGCACACGCGGCGGATTGCTGAAAGAAGCGTTTCCCCGTTGGGTAGTTATTATACTGGGCGGCATCGTCGGAGGAATCTTCGTCGGCCTTACCGGATACACGAATGCGGCACTCTAATTCAATTAACTGAAAAGGAAAATATAAAATGTATATATTAGCACATGACTTGGGTACCAGCGGGAACAAAGCCACTTTGTTCGATGAATCGGGGCTGTTGATAGCTTCGCGTACCGCTGCTTATCCTACCGACTATGCTTCCGGCAACCGGGCGGAACAGAATCCGCACCATTGGTGGAAAGCCATCGTTGACACAACACAGGCACTTCTCGAACTGGTATCACCCAATGATATTGCCGGAGTAGCTCTTAGCGGACAAATGATGGGATGTCTTTGCATAGATAAAGACGGTAATCCGCTTCGTCCGCACATGCTCTATTGCGACCAGCGTTCGCAGGAAGAAGAAGCAAAGTTGACCGAAAAGATAGACCCGCTCCATTTCTACGAAATCACGGGACATCGGATCAGCGCCTCTTACTCTGTGGAGAAACTGATGTGGGTAAAGAAGCACGAACCGGAAATCTTTGCGCAGACTGCCAAAATGCTGAATGCGAAAGATTACATCAACTACCGTTTGTGCGGTACTATCGCCACAGACCCTTCGGATGCATCGGGAACCAATGCCTACGATTTGAACCGTTGGCAATGGAGTGAAGAGATCATAGAAGCCGCAGAGCTCGATCTTTCTTTATTCCCCGAAGTCCGTTCGTCGATTGACGTGATCGGAGAAATCACCAACGAAGCTGCCCGTGAGACAGGACTGCTTGCCGGAACACCCGTCATCTGTGGCGGCGGCGACGGTAGCTGTGCCGGAGTAGGTGTCGGCTGTGTGGCTCCGGGCACTGCGTACAATTATCTGGGCTCTTCTTCCTGGGTAGCACTGACGGTCGAAAAGCCGATTGTAGACGAACAACGCCGTACCATGAACTGGGCGCATGTAGTGCCCGGTATGCTGCATCCGTCGGGAACGATGCAGGCGGCAGGATCATCCTACAACTGGATGATCAACCAGCTTTGCCAGAATGAACAGGCACTGGCAGCTCAATCGGGACGCAGCGTGTTCGAACTGATCGACGAGCAGATCATTGCTTCTCCGATAGGTGCGAATAAACTCCTGTTCCTTCCCTATATGCTGGGTGAACGTACTCCCCGTTGGAACGTTGATGCCAAAGGGGCTTTCATCGGTCTGACGCTGGGACACAAACATGGTGATATGTTGCGTGCCGTAATGGAAGGAGTAACCTTGAATCTCGGATTTATCATCAATATATTCCGCAAGCATGTTCCTATCGACCGCATGACGGTGATCGGCGGCTGTGCTCAGAATCCTGTCTGGCGTCAGATGATGGCGGACATCTATCAGGCGGAAATCCGTGTGCCTAACTATCTCGAAGAGGCAACTTCGATGGGAGCGGCCATCCTTGCGGGTATCGGTGCGGGTGTTTTCCCTGATTTCTCTGTAATCGACCGTTTTGTCCGTATCGAGCAGACGGTGCAGCCTATTCCCGAAAACGTGAAGAAGTACGAAGCGTGGATGCCTGTTTTCGATCAGGCTTATCACGCCTTGTGTGAGATGTACACAGAGATAGCAAAAACTGAACTATAACCTATAAAAATGAATAAGAATACGATGAAATCTGTAATTGTGCCGGCTCCCGGCAAAATAGAAATACGAGAGGTCGAAACTCCTGTCATCAATGCTTATCAGGCGTTGGTGAAAACAGAAATGGTGGCACTGTGCAATGCGACCGACAGCAAACTGATTGCGGGACATTTTCCCGGAGTAGATACTTATCCTCTGGCTTTGGGACACGAGAATGCAGGAATTGTAGTGGCTGTAGGCGAGAAGGTACGCAACTTTAAAGTAGGCGACCGTGCTATCGGCGGTCTGATCTCCGACTTTGGCGCGCAGGGTATTAACAGCGGCTGGGGCGGTTTCAGCGAATATGTAGTGGTGAACGATTTCGAGGTACTGAAAGAAGAAGGACTGGCTACCCCCGAACAGGGATGCTGGGACAGCTTTGAAATTCAGAACTCGGTTCCTGCTCATGTGCAGCCGGAAGAAGCGGTGATCTCTTGCACCTGGCGTGAAGTGCTGGGCGCTTTCAAGGATTTCAACCTGACTCCGGGAAAGAAAGTGATAGTGGTAGGCTCCGGTCCTGTAGGACTGAGCTTCGTCAAGTTGGGCAAGCTGTTCGGCTTGGGTCAGATTGATATCGTCGATATGCTTCCTGCCAAACTGGAAGTAGCCCGCCGGATGGGAGCAGACAACGGATATACACCTGCTGAAATCAGCACGCCGGAGTTTATAGCTGCTGCCGGTCGTTCATACGATGCCGTGATTGATGCCGTAGGGCTCGATGTAGTAGTCAATTCCGTATTGCCGTTGGTAAAAATGGGCGGTGATGTCTGTGTATATGGTGTCATGACGAAGAATCCGACATTCGATTTGTCGAAAGCGCCTTACAACTTCGACCTGCATATGCACCAGTGGCCTACCCGTTCGGAAGAGAAAGCGGCTATGACCACGCTGGCACAATGGATTGAAGAAGGCACACTTTCCGCTTCCGACTTCATCACACACCGTTTCAAAATCGAAGAAATAGAAGAAGCCTTCGCTGCCGTGAAGCGGGGTGAAGTATTGAAATGTGTATTGACTTTTTGAGAACTAACAATTAACTAACATATTAAACGACTCAAAACAATGGAAAAGAAAAATATAAACGAAGTGATTGCAAATTTATCAGTAGAACAACTGGCAGGAATGATTGACCATACCTTTCTGAAACCTTTCGGAACGGCGGAGAACATCGAAAAACTCTGTGCAGAAGCCCGTCAGTATCAGTTTGCGATGGTAGCCATCAACCCTGCGGAAGTGGAAACCTGTGTCAAACTGCTGGAAGGTTCGGGTGTACGTGTAGGAGCGGCCATCGGTTTCCCTCTGGGGCAGAATACCGTAGAGTGCAAGGCATTCGAAACCCGTGATGCCATTGCCAAGGGAGCTACCGAAATTGATACGGTCATCAATGTCCGTGCTTTGCAGAAGGGACAGACAGACATTGTAAAGAAAGAAATCGAAGATATGGTTTCTATCTGCAAACCTGCCGGTGTGATCTGTAAAGTGATTCTTGAAACTTGCTACCTGACTGACGAAGAGAAAGAAACCGTATGCCGCATTGCAAAGGAAGCAGGTGTGGACTTCGTAAAAACGTCTACCGGATTCGGTACGGCAGGCGCCAACGTGCATGATGTTGCATTGATGCGTCGTGTGGTAGGTCCGGTGATCGGTGTGAAAGCTGCGGGCGGTATTCGCGACCTCGATACGGCACTGGCATTGATTCAGGTGGGTGCTACCCGCATCGGTACTTCAAGCGGTATTCAGATTGTAGAAGCTTACAAAGAGTTGAAGAAAGGTCTGTAATATCCGGTTCAGAAAGGTAAATTTAAGGTAAACAGGAATTTGAAATGATAAGATCGAAATTAATAAAGTGGTTGAAGTGGGGGATGGTATGTTGCATGCTCGTCCCGTTCCTTGCCTGGCAGGCGAAGGACACTTCTTGTCAGCCAAACGACACAAAAGGTTTTATCGCCGAAATGCAGAAGCAGTTTGCAGAGGTTCAGACGATAAAGAAGAAAGAGAATCACAGGGAAGAGCTGGAACGTAAAGTGAGAGATACACACCGGATGTTGATGCATGATTATCCGGTTTATTATGACTGGTGGCTACAGGATGGAAATGATGCGAAAGACATAAAGGACGGAAAAGATGTAAACTGGTTCAGAGGTTCTTTCAGCCGGCAGCTTTCCCTTCGTATGCAGAAACTGAATATTACTACTGCTGTCAATGATACTCCGGAAAGTATTGAAGCGGCTTTCCAGTCTTATCTGAAAGCGTGCGAGAGAAGACGTGCCGAACGTCTGGAAACTTTCACTGCCAATCAGCCGGAGATTGTTTTTACGAAGTTCAGAACGTTGCGTCCTTCTTTCTTTGCTTATACCGAAGGCGTTTCCGATGCCCGTGCCGAGTGCAACTACTTTGCAGGCGGTTCGCTGTCGAAGATTAAGATGAACGGTATCTGGGCGGAGGAAGAAACACTGCTGACGGACGAAGACGGTGTATATCGTGACCCTAATCTTCATTTTGACGGTCAGCACCTGCTTTTCTCCTGGAAGAAGTCTGCAAAAGACGATGATTTCCATTTGTATGAGATGGATTTAAAGACACGTGCGGTCAAGCAACTGACTTTCGGAAAAGGACATGCCGATATCGAAGGCATCTACCTGCCGGATGAGAATATACTTTTCAACTCTACCCGTAGCGGGAGTGCGGTGGATTGCTGGTTTACCGAAGTCAGCAATATGTACCTCTGCGACCGTGAAGGCCGTTATATGCGTCAGGTAGGTTTCGACCAGGTGCATACTACTACGCCGACTTTGCTTGACGATGGTCGGGTAGTTTACACTCGTTGGGACTATAATGACCGTGGTCAAGTATGGGCGCAACCTCTGTTCCAGATGAATCCTGACGGAACGGGACAGGCCGAATATTACGGAATGAACAGCTGGTTCCCGACAACGGTAGCGCATACCCGTCAGATTCCCGGTACACGTAAAGTGATGACTGTCTTCATGGGACATCATAATCCCCAGCACGGTAAATTGGGTATTATTGATCCCGAAGCCGGAAGAGATGAGAATGAAGGTGTCATGTTTGTTGCTCCGGTGCGCAAGCCCGAGGCAGAGCGTATAGATAGCTACGGACAGTTTACTGACCAGTTCCAGCATCCTTTCCCGCTGAACGAGACGGAATTTCTGATTTCCTATACTCCGCTGGGATACCATATCGGACATCCGATGGAGTTTGGCATTTATTGGATGAATGCAAACGGAGAACGCGAATTACTGGTTGCTGATTCGAAGATATCCTGCAATCAGCCTATCTTGCTTGCTCCCCGTAAACGTCCGTTCCACCGCTCGACTTCTGTAGACTATACGAAGAATGAAGGAGTATATTATATGCAGAATATCTATGAAGGGAATGGCTTGAAAGGAGTGGCTCCCGGAACGATCAAACAGCTTCGTATCGTAGAAATTCAATTCCGTGCAGCCGGTGTGGGCGAGGTGAATGGTAATGATGAGGGAGGTGGCGCATTGGCAAGTTCTCCGGTAGGAGTCGGCAATGCCGCTTGGGACGTGAAGAGAGTGATCGGAGTGACGGATGTATATCCCGACGGTTCCGCTTTCTTTAAAGTACCTGCCCGCAGACCGCTTTACTTCCAGGCGTTGGACGATAAGGGAAGGGTAGTGCAGACGATGCGCAGCTGGTCTACCTTGCAGCCGAACGAAGTTCAGAGTTGTGTAGGATGCCATGAACACAAGAATACGGTTCCGGTGGCAGGTCATCGGGTATCCATGGCAATGGACAAAGGAATCAAGGCATTGGCTCCGGAAGATGAAATGGGAGAACGTAACTTCAGCTATCTGAAAGAGATTCAGCCTATCTGGGACCGAAATTGTATCTCTTGTCATGACGGAGTGAAACACCCGATGAGCTTGAAAGGAGAACTGAAGGTAGTGGACAAACAGAGTAAAAGAAAATATACGGACTCATATCTCAGTCTGACGCATGCCCGTCCGGATGGTCCCGACAGAGCATGGAGAGGCGATGCCCATCATCCTGAAGTAAACTGGATCAGTGCTTTGTCCCAGCCTACTTTGTTGCCTCCTTATTTTGCAGGGTCCAACAAGAGTAATCTGATCAAGCGTCTGGAAGAGGGTCATGGAGGTACGAAGCTGACACCGCAGGAGATACGTAAAGTTTCTCTCTGGATCGACTTGCTCGTTCCTCAGATCGGTGACTACCGGGAAGCGAACAACTGGTCGGATCATGATCGGGAGTTTTACGACCGCTACGATAAGAAGCGGAAACAAGCCCGCATGGAGGAACAGGAGAATATTCGCCAGTACATTCAATCTCTTCAAACTAAACAACAGAAATAATGAAAAAGATATTGATACCTGTTAGTATCGTAGCTATACTTCTTTGCGCTAGTTGGAAAGAAGATGCAAAGACGGTTTCGCCGGATCGTTTGTTTCTGGCGGACAGTGGAAAGTCCTTGTTTGTAACGAACAGGGCAGGCAATGAATTAATCAAAATGTCGTCCGACGGACAGAAGGCGGAACAGAAAGTGACCCTTTCCTCGCCCGTCAACGCCATGACACAAGACCCGTCCGGCAACCTTTGGGTGGTATGCGACGGAAACACCGGCATGATGTACGAACTGGATGGAAAGAAACTTTCGGTGCAGTCAAAAACAAAGAGCGGTGCTACGCCTTCGGATATCTTGTACAGTCCGGTGTCCAAATCGCTTTGGGTGACACAACGCTTCAACAATGAGTTGTGGGAAATTGATCCGGCAACCCGTAAGGTAAAGACAAAGATTGCGGTCGGTCGTGAACCGGTGGCTATGGCTCCGTTTGCGGGCGACTCTTGCCTGCTGATTGCCAATAATCTGCCGGAAATGTCCTCTACGGCTTATCCTATTGCAGTGCAGCTCGATATCGTAGATGTCCCTTCAAAGAAGGTGACGGGACGCATCATGTTGCCGAACGGCGCTACCGATGCGAAGTCTGTAGCGGTAGATAAAAATCAGACGTATGCGTATGTCACTCACTTGATTGCCCGTTATCAGTTGCCTACCAATCAGCTGGACCGCGGATGGATGGCTACGAACACGCTGTCCATTATCGACCTGAAAGCTGGAAAACTGCTGACTTCCGTATTGTTGGACACTCCCCAGAAGGGAGCCGCCAACCCGTGGTCGGTGATTGTCACTCCGGATGATAAACAGATTATCGTAGCTGCTGCCGGAAGTCAGGAGCTGGTTCGTATTGACCGCATTGCTTTGCACGAACGTTTGGCGAAGGCAAAGCAGGGGGAGATGGTGACTCCTTCCGTGAAGTCATGGAATAATATTCCGAATGATGCGGGATTCTTATATGGTATCCGCGACTTTATCCCGACACAGGGGAAAGGCCCCCGTTCGGTGGTTGCTACCGGAGATAAGATTTACACAGCCAACTATTATACTTCGGAACTGGTGTCTATGGATTTGAACGGCAAGAATCTGAAGAAGCAGGTTTTGGGTGCACCGCTGGCTTTCACGAAAGTCGGAAAGGGTGATATGTATTTCCATGACGCTACTATTTGTTTCCAGAACTGGCAGAGCTGTGCTACCTGTCATCCGAATGACGCCCGCATGGACGGACTTAACTGGGACTTGCTGAATGACGGCATGGGAAATCCGAAGAATACCAAGACACTCTTGCTTTCGCATCAGACTCCGCCCTGTATGGCGACCGGTATCCGTAAGAATGCCGAAGTAGCGGTACGTTCGGGTGTGAAGTATATTCTGTTTATGGAAGGGGAAGACGAAATATACGAATCCATCGACGAATATCTGAAATCC
>OAUS01001415.1_pt1 | contig 11808 bp, 9 predicted proteins | sample 1516801 | NCBI WGS metagenome assembly OAUS01 (sample SAMEA2580001, study PRJEB22360) | human gut metagenome | biome: human gut; feature: human-associated habitat; material: faeces | place: Denmark | collected 2008/2010
ATTTTGGTGGGCTTCGGGAAAAAGACATAGAACTGACCTCTGGAGTAAATGTGCTCTATGGACTAAAAGAAACAGAAATGAACATTGTGTTTATCTTTGTGAAGAGCATGTTCTTTGGAGTGCCTGAGGAAATGCAGGAAAAGAATGGAATTTATGAAAAAGCAGGAACTGAAGCTTCCCGGGAAAAATATGGTGGAACTATATGGTTTCAGCACAATGGAAAAGATTACCGCCTGACGCGGGAAACAGGGGCAGGAATCCATAATTGTGAGCTGTTCTGTGAAGATACCAGAGAAATTTTAAATGGGGAAAATGGAGCCCTCGAGAGGATCCTTGGGGGATTTAGTGAGAACCTGTTCGACAATACTGTTATGGTAGAATCACTTAGCGGTAGTTCTTCCAGGGAAATGGCAAAGGAACTACAGAATAAACTGGCTGTTCTCAGCAAAAGCGGAGATGGTCTGGTGGATCTTGGAAGAACGGAGCAGATGCTGAAGATGTGGCGCAAGGGATATCTCACCCAGAAAGAACGTGGCAGGAAAGCAGTTCAGAGAGAACAGGAAAAACTGAGCGAGAAACTGGAAAGTCTGCAGAATGACCTGGATGGACTTCGGGACCAGAAGGGGCAGGTGGTTCAGGCGCAGGCAAAAATCTATTCGGCAGCAGGGAAAGAAGAAGCCACTGTGATTGAAGAACAGCTGCAGACTATAGAGAAAAAGAATCTGGGAATGGTGATAGCAGGTATTCTGGCCGTTATTGTGGGAATTATTGGTATTGTTGGAAGATTTCAGTTAACTGATGAGATGTCTAAAATAGGAATGGATGTATGCATCATTGCTGCTGTTGTGGCAATGGTTTATACACTTACTGCACGAAGAAAGCTGCATATGGAGTTTGTAAAGCTAAAGAAGAAAAAAGTGTATTTGCAGTCACAGCAGGAAAAGCTGAAATCCAGTAAAGAAGATATTGATGGAATTTACGGTGAGAAACTGACTGCTTTTACGAATTTGCAGAGCGAATATCAGGAATTTGAGCTGGAAATGTCACTTCCTACTTCTGAAGATCTGGAAACACAGTCCTTGAACCTGGCTATGGATACCATTAAAGAGCTGTCACGCAGTATTTATCTTGAGAAAGGCAGAAAGATTCGGATACGAGCATCCCAAATTTTCAGGGAACTTACAGATGGAAAATATATAGAGTTCTATGGAGATGAGGGACAGAGTTTGGAACTGTGTCTGGAAGAGGGAACTGTTTTGGCAGAAAATCTGGAAAAGGAAAACCTTGAAATGCTGTATTTTTCTATTCAGATGGCTGCTGCTGAGTTGTTCACGAATGAAACTGTTTTTCCAGTTATTTTGGATGATATTTTCCATGGGAAGAATCAGGATAAGCTTATGGCAGTTTTCAGGTGGCTGAAAAAACAGCCCAGACAGGTGCTGCTTTTTACCAATAATAAGGATATGGCTGACATTTTTTAGAAAACTGTTACAGTGAATGTTAAGTGATCGCGAAGCATGTAACTGTGAAAGTACTGAACAGTTACAAATAAATGATAACAAAACAAGAGGCTGACACCTGGAAGGGTCAGCCTCAAATTATTTTATTTATTTCTCATACTGTGCCATATATTTGTTTACACAGCGTTTAATCCTGTCAACTGGATTCAGCAGATGGCTTACAGACATATCATGATTCAGTGTATCAATGATCAGTGCAATGTATTTGCTCATATCACAGGAAATGTAATATGGTTTTGCAAGAAGTTCCTCAGACTGATATACCATATTGGTAGTGAGAAGCTTGTCAAATACACCAGCAGCATGTGCTTCATCGAATTTCTTAAGGTTGTCTGTAAACAGACCGAACGTGGAGCAAAGGTAAATTCTGCCGGCACCCCTGTCCTTAAGAAGAGAAGCAATCTTCAGGATAGTGTCACCAGAAGAGATCATGTCATCAATCAGGATCATATCCTTGCCTGCTACATTTGGACCAAGGAACTCATAGGCTGCAATCGGATGTCTTCCTCCTATATTCTTGGAGTAGTCAAGGCGTTTGTAATACATGCCCATATCAACACCCAGGATGTTTGCAAGATAGATCGCACGGCTCATGCTGCCCTCATCCGGGCTGATGATCATAAAATGCTCATTGTCAATATGAAGTCCCTGTTCATGGTTCAGAAGAGCCTTGATAAACTGATAAGAAGGCTGAACAGTCTCAAATCCATGAAGTGGGGTGGCATTCTGAATCTGTGGGTCATGTGCGTCGAAAGTGATAATATTTTCAACTCCCATATTTATCAGTTCATGAAGGGAAGTAGCACAGTCAAGAGACTCTCTTCCAATACGCTTGCTCTGACGACCCTCATAAAGGTATGGCATGATTCCATTCACGCGGCGGGCCTTTCCTCCAATAGCGTCAATTACACGCTTCAGATCCTGATAATGATCATCTGGGGACATCAGGTTGGTGTATTTGCCAATTGGATATGAGATGTTGTAGTTACATACATCTACAAGAATATAAACATCATCTCCTCGCACGGACTCGGTGATCACACATTTACCTTCTCCGGAACCGAAACGAGGGTTCTGAACTTTGATTGTATAGGAATCTCTTTTGTATCCTTCAAAGGCGAAAGAATCTGATTCTGAATGCTCACGCTCCTTACGCCACTTAACGAGCCATTCGTCGACTTTCTGTCCAAGGCTCCTGCAGCTTTCCAAAGGAACTAATCCCAGTCTTCCAACGGGAAGTGTAGTCAATTCTTCTTGTGCCATTCTTTACTTTCCTCCTAAAAAAATTTTCTGAATGCGGATATCTTTTCCCACAAGCTTGGTCATCTGATAGTTGCTGGCGATGCGGGAAAAGGTTCTCTCAGAATAAGTTGCTGAGAAATCTTCCAGCTTCAGGTTTGTGGAAATAATCGTAGATTTCTTGCGCATGATCCGCTCATTGATGCACAGGAAAAGCTGTGAAGATACAAAGCTGTTGGTAAGCTCTGTACCCAGGTCATCAATAATCAGCAGGTCACAGTCAAAAATCGGTTCATCATCGGGAGCGTCGCTGCCTCTGGAAAAAGCAGAGCCTGCAAGAAAATCAAAAAGCTCGAATGAAGAAAAATAAAGTACACAGTGTGCACTGTCCAGAAGATCGTGAGCGATGCAGTGGGAAAGAAAGGTCTTGCCCACACCTGTGTCGCCGTAGAAAAACAGGTTCTGGAAAGAATTATCAAAGTCAGCGACAAATTCCTTCGCCATCTTATACGCGCGACGTGCAGTCTCACGTTCGGTGAGTCCCGTTGAATCATTTGTTATTGTATCAGAATAAAAGTCAAAAGAAAAGTGGTCAAAGTTCTCTTTTTCAAGAATTTCTTTTAAATTTGACTGTGTATACAGAAGTTCGATCTCTGCCTTCTTGAAACAGGAGCATTTCTGGCTGCCGATATAGCCAGTATCCTGGCAAAGAGGGCAGGTGTAGCTCATCTCCAGATAATCAGCAGGATAGCCGGAAGAAAGCAGTAATGCAGTGCGTTCCTGGGAAAGCAGGGCAATATCATTGCGAAGATCTTCAATGCCGACTTCCTGGCGGCTGATCAGGGCCCGGGCCTTCCTGGCACTTAAAGTAGCTACTTCCTCGTCGATTTCACGCAGACGGGGAATTTTCTCATAGGCTTCAGCAAGATGCTCTTCCTGTATGCGGCGGTTCCTGGCCTGGCGACGGTTGTATTCCCGCATTATAGTATCGTATTGGTAATTCTGTAAGGGCATGTAAATTCTCCTTCCAGGTTATAAGACGTTCGTATGTGTTTTAAAGAAAAATCTGTTTCCAGGATTTAATTTGGTTTATTAAGCAGTTTCTTCTCATATTCAGCAAAATCGTAGTCACGCTGATGGAAATTGTTAAAGCGGTTTGGAGCTGCAGATTTCGGCTTGTCTGCTTTCGACACTGCTTTTTCCAGTTTGCGCTTCTGGTGCTGGGCATCCTGAAGGCGGACATCCCCTAAAGTGCGGATATTCTTATCCTTCCAGCGCTGCAGAATTTTGTCTGCATATGGAAAACTTGGCTGTCCAGTCTGCAGAACTGTCCGTGAGCAGGCTTCCTGAATCAATTCCATGGCAAAACCATAGTCCCTGGTCCAGGTATTGATCAGCGAAATTTCCGCGTCTGAAGGATTGCGGTTGGTAATTCCCATCGCTTTCAGAACTGAAAAATATTCTTTGCTGTAGCGGGAGGTGGAATCCTTTGCCATTTCAACTGTGGTAATGCCTTCCTCCTTCCATGCCATGGCAACTGTCTCGATATAACGGATGCTGCGGTGGTCACGGCCAACACAGTATTCGATCAGATAATCGATCAAATCTACAGACATGTGCAGCTCGTCGTAGAAAAACAGGATCTTGCGTGTCTCTGTGGGGGTGAGTGTTTTGCCGAGGTATTGCTCGGCAATGTAAAGAAGCTGGATAATATCTTCATTCTGTTTTAGCTCCTTCACCCGATCCGGGGTAAGTGCTTTCGTTTCGGAAAGTGGTTTGGAGGAAGGTGGGACAGGCAGATCCGCGCCACGGTAGGAAATCTGGTCAGTCTGCAATGGTTTATCAGTAGGAGCATTGGGACTGCTGGCTGGGGATTCAGGGGCAGATATGTGATAAGTATCAGGCACATCTCTGAGCGAACCGGCGTTACAGATACCTGCGGGAGTCACCGTAGCCAGCATATTTGCTTCATTCCACGGTGCCTGTAAGGTAATTCCTGTCAATTCAGCTTCCTCGTATAAGAGGATAACCAGTTTCTCAGACTCCCAGTATTTCAGCGCGCGGAGGATATCTCCTTCTGTACAGAACAGGGAGTCTGCCATCTGGGAAAGCCCGAAAGCTTCCTCCGGGCGGCCAAGCATACGGAGCAGATAAATATAGACCTTTACAAATTCTCCATTTGCCTTTGGCATAAAACGGTCGATAAAAATATTGGATAAAATGGTGGCATCATTAAGCCCTGTACTATGTAACCTGATCATGGAAACACTCCTTATCTGGGAATATGAATCATCACTGTTCATTGTGTTTGCATTATAGCACACCCCTTTTTAAATGAGAATAGGAGATTTTTTGCCGGAGTTTTTACAAAATGTGTGTGGATTGCAATGTGGATAATGTGGATAATGTGGAAACCAAGTTGCACATAATGTTTATGGGAAACCCGAAAAATACGGAAAATTAAAGAAAAACTGTGATTTTTGTCGAGTTATGTCGTAGTATTATGTTAAGCACTTTATACACATAAGAATCCACATGCAGGCCAGTGCAAAAATGTGCATAAGCCTGTGGATAATGTGGATAACTATTAAATTGCTTGAATTTCCAAGCTTTTTTCAATGTGGATAATTATTTTTGGCAAAAACAGTCTGTGACCGTGGATATGAGAAGGTATGCACGTTTTGCCAGGAAAAACAGATCAGAGACAATAAAAATGGTAAAACAAAAACAGCGGATGCCAGGTCTTAAAAGGACATGACAACCGCTGAAATTGCAATCAATTATTTTCCAAGTAACTGTTCTCCGATTTTAACAACATCTCCGGCACCCATTGTGATCAACAGATCTCCGGCTTCACAATTATTCAGCAGGAAATTCTCAATCTCATCAAAGGCTGGGAAATATTCGCATGGAGTACCAAGCTCCTGGATCCGTGCCTGCAGATCCTTGGAAGAGATTCCAAGATTATCTGTTTCTCTTGCTGCATAAATGTCTGCCAGAACCACATGATCGGCAAGCTTAAGAGCCTGTGCAAATTCCGGAAGAAGAGCCTTGGTACGTGTGTAAGTATGAGGCTGGAATACGCACCACAGCTTCTTGTGTGGATAATTGTGTGCAGCGTTTAAAGTAGCCTGGATTTCTGTTGGATGATGCGCATAATCATCAACAATGGTAACGCCTGCTACTTCGCCTTTATACTGGAAACGGCGATCTGTTCCTGTGAAACTGCCAAGTCCTTTGACAATGACATCATCCGGAATCTGAAGAAGCCGAGCCAGAGCAATTGCTGCCAGGGCATTGGAAACATTGTGGCTGCCCGGAACTTTCAGATAGAAACTGCCGGCCTTTCTGCCATCCTTCAGAACGGTAAAGGATGCATGTCCATATTTGTCATAAGTGATATCTGTGGCCTGATACTGAGCTTCATGCTCCAGACCATATGTAATAATTTTACATGAAAGGTCTTTGATAATATCCTGATAATGCGGCGTATCAGCATTGATGATCAGGGCTCCGTCTGCGGGAAGCAGCTGGGCAAATCTGCGGAAGGAATGACGGATATCATCAATATCCTTAAAAAAGTCCAGATGGTCAGCATCAATGTTCAGGATCACACTGATCTTCGGGAAAAAGCTTAAAAAGCTGTTGGTATACTCACAGGCTTCTGTGACAAATGTTTCGGACTGACCTACTCGGATATTTCCCCCGATAGAAGGAAGAATGCCGCCAACACTGATGGTCGGATCCGCATCTGCTTCCAGAAGAATCTGGGAGATCATGGAAGTAGTGGTGGTCTTGCCATGGGTTCCGGAAACTGCGATTGGGGTATCGTAGTTGCGCATGATCTGACCAAGAAGCTGGGCTCTGGTCAGCATTGGAATGCCTTTTTCCACTGCACTGGCATATTCCGGGTTATCCGGATGAATGGCTGCAGTGTAAACTACAAGTTCTACATCGTCTGTAATATTGGAAGCGCGCTGTCCGTAAAAGATGCGTGCACCTTTCCTGGTAAGGGAATCCGTAAGCGGGCTTTCTTTGGAATCAGAGCCGGAAACCTTGAAATCCTCGCCGAGAAGGATCTCAGCAAGTCCGCTCATGCTGATTCCGCCAATACCGATAAAATGGATATGAAGCGGTTTATGGAAGTCTATCTGATACATGTTAATCTCCTTATGCTAATCATTTTTGAAGCGATTCAATATTCATTGAAGGAAAAGCCTCCTGAATCGTTATGAATTTTTACAATTACTTTCATTTATTATACCCCGAACTGTAAAAATTGCAAAGTATTTCTTTGGATAGTCGGTAACCAATACAATAATTTCCCTTTCCTACAGTGTCGCTGTTCACGATTTTCACAGCAGTATGCTTCGCAAAACACAGTAATACTACTGTACAAAATGAATAAAAAAAACAATCAGAGATTCGGTTGTGTCGAAAAAACATGTACAATAACGATAAAAAAAGTAAAATATCAACAAATAAATTGTAAAATATGTTTATTAAATATGGGAAGTATGGTATAATGATAAATCATAACTACAACAAGAGGTGATAGCATGATTAAAAAAGAAATGATTGCCATGCTCTTAGCCGGCGGCCAAGGCAGCAGACTTGGGGTACTGACAGAAAAAGTGGCCAAACCAGCAGTAGCTTTTGGAGGTAAGTACCGTATCATTGATTTTCCGTTAAGTAACTGTATTAATTCAGGAATTGATACAGTTGGAGTCCTGACACAGTATCAGCCTCTGAGACTGAATACCCATATCGGTATCGGTGTTCCGTGGGACCTGGACAGAACTGAAGGCGGTGTAACCGTACTTCCACCTTATGAGAAGAGCACAAACAGCGAGTGGTACACAGGAACAGCCAATGCCATTTTCCAGAATATGGCGTATATGGAGCAGTACAATCCCGATTATGTGCTTATCCTTTCAGGAGATCATATATATAAGATGGATTACGAGGTTATGCTCGACTTCCACAAGGCAAATAAGGCGGATGTGACCATTGCCTGTATGCCTGTACCTATTGAGGAAGCCAGCCGTTTCGGCATCATGGTAACGGATGAGACTTTCCGAGTAACTGAATTTGAGGAGAAACCAGAGCATCCAAGCAGCAATCTGGCGTCTATGGGAATTTATATTTTCAGCTGGCCGGTTCTGAAGGAAGCGCTTTACGCACTGAAGGATCAGCAGAGTTGTGACTTTGGTAAACATATTCTTCCATATTGCAAGGATAAAGGACAGCGCCTTTTTGCCTATGAATACAATGGCTACTGGAAAGATGTTGGAACTCTTGGTTCCTACTGGGAAGCAAATATGGAACTGATTGATATTATTCCTGAGTTTAATCTTTATGAGGAATTCTGGAAGATTTACACCAAGGGGGATATCATCCAGCCGCAGTATATTTCAGAAGAGGCCGTTCTGGACAGATGTCTTATCGGTGAAGGCTCTGAAATCTATGGCGAAGTACATAATTCTGTAATCGGATCGAATGTTGTGATCGGAAAGGGCAGTGTGATCCGGGATTCCATTATCATGCGGAATACAACCATCGGTGAGAATGTAAACATGGAAAAGGCAATTGTGGCAGAGGACGTAACCATAGGAAATGATGTGGTTCTTGGCTGCGGCGAGGAAGCACCTAATATAAAGAAACCTGCGGTATATGCATTTGGCATTGCGACCATAGGAGAAGGCTCCGTGATTCCGGATAATGTTAAGATTGGAAAGAACACGGCGATTTCCGGTGTGACCACTCCGGCAGATTATCCGGATGGCATTCTGGAAAGCGGACAGGTAATTGCAACAAAGGACGGTGACAAAGCATGAGAGCAATCGGAATTATTTTAGCCGGCGGTAACAATAACCGCATGAGAGAATTATCAGACAAAAGGGCAATTGCAGCAATGCCTATTGCCGGAAGCTACAGAAGCATAGATTTTGCCCTGAGTAATATGGCGAACTCCCGCATTCAGAAAGTAGCTGTACTGACTCAGTACAATGCACGTTCCCTGAATGAGCATTTAAGCTCCTCCAAATGGTGGGATTTCGGAAGAAAGCAGGGCGGTCTTTTCGTATTTACTCCTACTATCACCAAAGAAAACGGTTTCTGGTATCAGGGAACTGCAGATGCTATTTATCAGAATCTCAATTTCCTGAAGAACAGTCATGAGCCATATGTTGTCATCGCATCCGGTGACTGCGTGTACAAGATGGACTATAACAAGGTTCTGGAATATCACATTGCGAAACGCGCTGACATTACCGTTGTATGCACTACATGTCCGGATCCTTCCGAGGTTGAGCGTTTCGGTGTCCTTCGCATGAATGAGGACTGCAGGATTGAGGAATTTGAGGAGAAGCCAATGGTTTCCCCATATAATACTATTTCTACAGGTATTTATGTGATCCGAAGAAGACAGCTGATCGAACTGATTGAGAAGGCTGCACAGGAAGGTCGAAATGACTTTGTAAAAGATATTCTGATCCGTTATAAGAATCTGAAGAGAATCTATGGATATAAGATCGACAGCTACTGGAGCAATATTTCCACTGTTGAATCTTACTATAAGACCAACATGGATTTCCTGAAACCGGAGATCCGTAACTACTTCTTCAAACAGGAGCCAGCAGTTAAGACCAAGATTGATGATCTTCCACCGGCTAAATACAATCCTGGCGCAGATGTTAAGAATTCTCTGATTTCCAGTGGATGTATTGTAAACGGAGTGGTTGAGAATTCTGTCCTGTTTAAAGATGTTTATGTTGGAAATAATTGCGTAATTAAAAATTCCGTAATTTTGAATGATGTATATCTGGGGGATAATACACATATCGAGAATTGTATCGTTGAAAGCCGGGGAACCATCCGGGCAAATTCTTACTACAGCGGTGATGGAGAAGTAGAGATCGTTGTGGAGAATAATGATAGATATAGCTTGTAATATAATAAGACTTAAAGCGCAGTAAATGCGATTAAGAGGAAAGGGGCAGCAAAAATGAACATTACAGACGTACGGGTGAGAAAGGTTGCAAAGGAGGGGAAGATGAAAGCTGTAGTCTCCATTACCATTGATGAAGAATTTGTAGTACATGACATCAAGGTGATCGAAGGAGAGAAAGGTCTTTTCATCGCAATGCCAAGCCGCAAAGCAACCGATGGAGAATATCGGGATATCGCGCATCCAATCAATTCTTCCACTCGTGACAAGATCCAGACGATCATTCTCGAGAAATACCAGGAAGCTGCAGCAGAGGAAGAAGCTGCGGTATAAGAAGGAGAGAGGTTTTTACATCCCGCATTTTATGGAGAGATTCATGAAATGCGGGATATTTTTTGCAAAAACATTCCTGTGATTTGCCCAAACTATTTCACGGTATATTGTGCCTGAATTTGTTCTATAACCATGTATTTCATTATCTTTCCAGATTCTGGATAATTGTGAAATATTACGTAAATGTTACAAAAGTTAAATAAAAGTGTTGAAAAAATTACGAAATATGTTATACTTGACATACGAAAAAAATAACGAGGTGTTTACATAGATGAGATTTAAAAAGATTTTTTCAATGTTGTTAACTGGAATCATGATTGTTTCTATGCACGGGGCAGTATTTGCTTCTTCTACGGAGGAACAGATCGCTGATGTACAGGCACAGAAAGAAGCTGCGCAGGCAGAACTGGCACAGCAGCAGTCCAACATGGCATCTCTGGAGAGCAAGAAGCAGGAGCTTGAAAGCTATCTGGAAGAGCTGAATGCTCAGTATACAGACCTTACCAACAGTGTATCTGAGCTTGGAATTCAGGCAGCGGAGAAAGAAGAGCAGCTGAAAACTCTGAATACCCAGCTTGAGGAAGCCAAGGCCACAGCGGACAAGCAGTATCAGGATATGAAGAAGCGTATTGTATACATGTATGAGAATGGAAGTGCTTCCATGCTGGAGCTGCTTTTGTCCTCAGAAGATCTGGCTCAGTTTCTGAACCGTGCAGAAAATATAGCCCAGATTTCCCAGTATGACAGAGACATGCTTGCTAAATATAAAGCCCTTCAGGCAGATATCAAGACCCAGGAAGAGCAGGCAGAAGAGGAAGCTCAGAATATTAATGAACTTCTGGCAGAGAAATCTGCCAAACAGCAAGAGGTACAGGCACTTACTGCAAGCACAAATGAGAACATTCAGTCCTATATTTATCAGATCAGTGCCAGCCAGGATGAAATCAGTGCTTTAAATACACAGATCAGTAATGCAGACAGCAGTATTTACAGCCTTTTGCAGGCTGCAGAGGCAGAGAAAGCAGCCCAGGAGGCGCAGGTAGCCCAGGAAGCTGAGGCTGCCGCCCAGTCACCAAGTGACGGGGAAAACTATGGCCTGTAGGAACCCTACGATGACTACAGCGAGTCTGAAAGTGATTCCAATCAGGACGCAGATGACAGCAGTGCCTATGATGATTCTTATACCGAGTCATCGGACAGCAGTGAAAGCTCCGACAGTTCTTCCGAGGGCAGTAGTTCATCTTCACAGGGAACCTACCTTGGAACCTTTACTCTCACCGCATACTGTAACTGTGCACAGTGCTGCGGAACAGCAGGAAACCTGACAGCCAGCGGAACTGTTCCTACAGCGGGAAGAACCGTTGCCATGGCTGGTGTGCCATTCGGAACTCAGCTCCTGATCAATGGAAATGTGTATACAGTGGAGGATCTTGGAACACCTTACGGACATGTGGATATTTATTTTAACAGCCATTCAGAGGCACTTGCATTTGGACTTCAGAGTGCGGAGGTTTACAGACTGAATTAAGGAAAAAGAATACGCCCTGACAGGATTAAGATCATTAAAATCTTCTGCCTGTCAGGGCATTTGTCTGCAATAATATATAGGGGGGATTGTTATAAATACGGTTCTCCCGGAATTTCCGGATAGCTTCCCATTCCGATCAGCAGTTCCAGGCCGATCTGTCTTGCCTGGAGTACAGCTTCTTTCACAGCACTGGCATCTCCGGAGAGGGCAAGGATAACTTCATTGGAATGGCTTGTACC
>OAUS01001436.1_pt1 | contig 11661 bp, 8 predicted proteins | sample 1516801 | NCBI WGS metagenome assembly OAUS01 (sample SAMEA2580001, study PRJEB22360) | human gut metagenome | biome: human gut; feature: human-associated habitat; material: faeces | place: Denmark | collected 2008/2010
AGAAAGTCCCAGTCCGGTCCCTTGCTTGAAAGTATCAACTTTATAGAAGCGGTCGAATATTTCCTTTTGGCATTCTTTTGGAATCCCTGAGCCTGTATCTTCCACAAAGACATGAACCGAGCTTGCATCGACGGAATCCACTGCATAACCAAAATGGATATATCCTTTTTCTGTAAACTTCCGGGCGTTATTAATGAAATTGCTTATTACCTGTTTCAGGCGTGTAGCATCCGTATTGATATAGACATCTTCATTCGGTAATGACGCTCTTATTTCGATTTCGGATATAGGTTTCATAGTCTGTTCTTTCTCTACATCTATCATGAGAGATCGGAGAGAACAGTCAGTGAAAGTAAATTTAATCGTATTTGATTCAATCTTGGATAAATCAAGTACATCATCAATCAGTCTTACTAAGTGTTCGCTGTTGATACTGATTAATCTCACAAAATCGGCACGTTCTTCCTCGCTTAATTCATCATACGTAGAACCGATTACATCGGAGAAACCGACTATTGCATTCAGTGGTGTACGGATCTCATGGCTCATATTTGCCAAAAAAGCCATTTTAAGTCGGTCGCTTTCTTCAGCTTTCTTACGTGCTTCGATTAAGGTGTTCTCTATATCCTTATATTCCTGGATACTCATACAGATGCCGACCAACCGATAGGGATGCCCCGAGATATTGGCAATATAAGTAGACTGGCCTTCAAACCATTCCCAAGTTCCGTCTCCACGATGCAGGCGGAAGGGGACAGATTTATCGAACGTTTCCATGCCGCTAAGTTGCACAATAAAGGCGTCGGCCATAGCTTGCCGGTCGTCCGGATGAATCATGTTTACGTATTCTTCCATAGTCAGAGTGTTGTTTTCTCCGGCCGAAATACCTAAATGTTCGAAATAACGGTTGTCAAGAGTAAATTCACTTCGGTTTATATCATAATACCACGGATATATTTTGGTTCTTTGCAAGGCTGTGTTCAGAATATACTCTTGTGTCAGTTCTACCGTGATATTGCGAAAAAAGAATAAGATCTTTTTCAGATGACCTTCTTCTTTGATCGTTGCAAAATCACCTCTGATCGGGAATTGTGTATAATCAATCTGTTCTTGCATGAATGTGTGCTCCGGAAGCGAATATGTTTGTTCACCCTGACGAATCTTCTCTAAAATGACAGAAAGAATATCTTCTTTATTATTTAATAACTTGAATAGGTCATTGGTTGAAAGAGGCATCATCTCATTGACTGATGAATGGACATGAAGTTCCGTTAGAGCCTGGTGGTTAAGCTGGATAACCTCTCCATTTATATTAAATATAATAACTCCGTCAGGCAGGATATTTAGCAACTCATCATTGTAAAGTGTTTGTTTATTCTCTTCCATTTCTTTTGTTTTTTAATACAGAACATGAGATAAATGACATGAATGTATAACAAAGAAAAACATTTCCCGGAAGATAATACGATATTCATATATGTTTTTACCCCTGTCGGAAGGAGTATTTTAATTCGCAAGACCTTAATTGTTAAAACGATGTTTGCATTTTAATAATTGATATTCTTATTTTAATTCTAACTTTAGAATCGATTAATGAAATAAAAAAGAAGACTTCGGAATATGCAGCTATTTCGAAGTCTTCAATTGAATCTTTTCATAATAAAAATATTAGAAGTAATTATAGGTCACAAGGTAGAGCTTTTCTTCATAGAGTGTTTCTCCTTTTATTATTCTTTAATATTAATGTAAAAGAAAGGGGTACAAAATGCCCTTTCGTCCGTCTTCTTGGTATGAAGAAAAAAGAACGAATGAAAATATATACATTAGTGTTTGGCGCATTGATCGCTTGCCCGATGCAGGCACAAACAATGCATGACTGGGAGAATCATCATGTTCTCCAGATTAATCGTGAACCGGCACGGGCTGCTTTTACTCCTTTCTCCGTACGGAAAGGAGACTGTTCGATGTCTTTGGATGGAATATGGAAGTTCCGATGGACTCCTGTTCCGGGCGAAAGAATCATAGATTTCTATCAGACTGACTTTAATGATAAAGACTGGAAGGACTTTCCTGTTCCTGCCAATTGGGAAGTCAACGGATATGGCACGCCTATTTATGTATCTGCTGGTTATCCGTTTAAAATAGATCCTCCACGGGTAATGGGAGAGCCGAAAGCCGACTATACGACCTATAAAGAACGAAACCCGGTCGGACAGTATCGGCGCACATTCGTTTTGCCTGTGGGATGGGAAGCGGACGGACAGACTTTTCTTCGCTTTGAAGGAGTGATGAGTGCTTTCTATGTCTGGATAAATGGCGAACGGGTAGGGTATAGCCAAGGCAGTATGGAGCCAAGTGAATTTAATATCACCGACTATCTGAAGACCGGTGAGAATCAGATAGCACTGGAAGTGTACCGTTATAGTGACGGGTCTTATCTCGAAGATCAGGACTTCTGGCGTTTTGGCGGTATTCATCGTAGCATTCATCTGATACATACACCTGATGTTCGTATGCGTGATTATGCGATACGCACTCTTCCTGCATCTGCCGGCAATTATAAAGACTTTATTTTGCAGATTGATCCGCAATTTAGTGTATACAGAGGTATGACCGGAAAAGGATATACCTTGCAAGGTGTGTTGAAAGACGCAAGTGGAAAGGAGATAGTAAAGTTGCAGGGAGAGGTGGAAGAAATACTGGATTTGGAGCACAAAGCAAGCCGGATGAATGAGTGGTATCCGCAGCGTGGGCCACGTAAGACAGGACGTCTGTCAGCCATAATAAAATCACCGGAAAGATGGACAGCGGAAACACCTTATCTTTATAAACTACACCTGACTTTGCAGAATGCGGAAGGAAAAGTGATAGAACAGGCGGAGCAGTCGGTCGGTTTCCGTACTGTAGAAATCAATAAAGGACAATTACTGATTAACGGTAATCCGGTTCGCTTCAGAGGTGTGAACCGTCATGAACACGATCCACGGACGGCACGCGTAATGAGTGAAGAAAGAATGCTTCAGGATATACTGCTGATGAAACAGGCAAATATCAATGCCGTTCGTACCAGCCATTATCCCAATGTGAGCCGCTGGTATGAACTCTGTGATAGTTTAGGGCTTTATGTGATGGATGAAGCGGATATCGAAGAGCATGGTCTGCGCGGGACACTGGCAAGTACTCCCGATTGGTATGCTGCATTCATGGATCGTGCAGTCCGCATGGCAGAACGTGATAAGAACTATCCAAGTATCGTGATGTGGAGTATGGGAAATGAAAGCGGCTACGGACCGAACTTTGCAGCCATTTCTGCATGGTTACACGATTTTGATCCTACACGCCCCGTTCATTATGAAGGTGCGCAGGGAGTAGATGGCAATCCTGATCCGAAGACGGTCGATGTGATCAGCCGTTTTTATACCCGTGTGAAACAAGAATACCTGAATCCGGGCATTGCAGAAGGAGAAGACAAAGAACGTGCGGAAAATGCCCGTTGGGAACGGCTGTTGGAAATAGCGGAACGTACCAATGACGACCGTCCGGTGATGACAAGCGAATATGCCCATTCGATGGGAAATGCGTTGGGCAACTTTAAAGAATATTGGGATGAAATATATAGCAATCCCCGTATGCTGGGCGGTTTCATCTGGGACTGGGTAGATCAGGGAATTTATAAAGAATTGCCTGATGGCCGCATTATGGTGGCGTACGGCGGAGACTTCGGTGATAAGCCGAATCTGAAAGCTTTCTGCTTTAACGGTCTGTTGATGAGTGATCGTGAGACGACTCCGAAATATTGGGAAGTAAAGAAAGTATATGCACCGGTTCAGTTGGCCGTCAACAATGGACAATTGACCGTTACAAACAGGAATCATCATATAGACTTATCTCAGTATCGCTGCTTATGGACATTGACAATAGATGGTAAACAGAAAGAACAGGGAGAAATCACATTACCGGAAGTCGCCCCGGGTGAGAATGAAACAATTACTTTACCTGCTTTCCGTTCCTTATCGGACAAGAAGGCTTTAAACAGAAAAGGCAATAACAGCAACTCAACGAATACGCTTTCTGATTGTCAGCTAAAAGTAAGCATCGTATTGAAATCTGATGCCCTTTGGGCAAAAGCCGGTCATGAAGTTACTTGGGAACAATTCTGCTTACAGCAAGGAGAATTGTTGTCTGCCGATCTGATCAATAAAGGAGCACTGCAAGTAAAAGAGGATGATAAATCTTTATCGGTTAGCGGACGCGATTTCTCGGTTCAGTGGGAAAAGAAAACAGTCGGAAGTATAACTTCCCTTATGTACAATGGCAAAGAAATATTGACTCAGAATCATTTTCCGGTTCAGCCTGTCACGCAAGCATTCCGTGCACCGACAGACAATGACAAGAGTTTCGGAAACTGGCTGGCAAAAGACTGGCAACTGCATGGCATGGACCATCCTCTGATTAGTCTGGAGTCTTTCGATCATGAAGTACGTGCAGATGGGGCAGTCATAGTACGTATCCGGACGACTAATTTATATAAAGAAGGCAACGTGACAACGACATCCGTCTATACCATTTCTTCCGATGGAGTCATTGATCTGAAAACAACTTTCTTACCACAAGGAGTATTTCCGGAATTGCCTCGTCTGGGACTTGCATTCTGTCTGGCTCCTGCCTATAATACCTTTACATGGTATGGCAGAGGACCACAGGATAATTATCCCGATCGCAAGACATCTGCTGCAACAGGGCTCTGGAAGGGAACAGTAGCAGAACAGTATGTACATTATCCTCGTCCGCAGGATAGCGGAAATAAGGAAGAAGTACAATTTCTTACGCTGACAGACAAACAGAATAAAGGTATTCGTGTAGATGCGGTAGAAGATGTATTTTCGGCCTCTGCTTTGCATTATACTGCACAGGATTTATATAAAGAAACTCATGACTGCAATCTGAAGCCACGTCCCGAAATTATTCTCAGTATGGACGCGGCCGTGCTCGGATTAGGGAATAGCAGCTGCGGACCGGGCGTACTGAAGAAGTATGCTATTGAGAAAAAAGAACATACGCTGCATATACGCATCAGCAAGCAGTAAAATAAGAATTGATACAAATAAATAGTAACTAACACAATAATAAAAGTAACAATGAGAAAAGTAACCACTTTATTATCAACCTTGGCGTTGGCAACTACTCTGGCTGCTCAAACCCTTCCGCAAACGGAACGGCAATACCTTTCCGGTCACGGATGTGATGATATGGTAGAATGGGACTTCTTCTGTACTGACGGATGCAATTCCGGCAAATGGACGAAGATCGGCGTACCGTCATGCTGGGAGTTGCAGGGCTTTGGCACCTATCAGTATGGAATCACCTTCTATGGCAAAGCCTTCCCCGAAGGTATCGCCGATGAAAAAGGAATGTATAAGTACGAGTTTGAGGTCCCCGAAAAGTTCCGCGGACAGCAGGTAAGTCTGGTATTCGAAGCTTCGATGACAGATACCGAAGTTAAAGTAAACGGGCGTAAAGTCGGCTCGAAACATCAGGGAGCTTTCTATCGTTTTTCATACAATGTCACAGATTTCCTTAAGTATGGAAAAAAGAATCTGCTGGAAGTAACCGTTTCAAAGGAAAGCGAAAATGCCAGTGTGAATCTTGCCGAGCGACGTGCCGACTATTGGAACTTCGGAGGTATTTTCCGTCCGGTATTCCTGGAAGTAAAACCTGCGATTAATTTACGTCACATCGCCATCGATGCGCAGATGGATGGTTCCTTCCGTGCCAATTGCTATACCAATCTGTCTAATGACGGAATGAGTATCCGGGCACAGATTCTGGATAATAAAGGCAAAGAACTAACTGAAACGACCGTCCCTGTAAAAGCGGGAGGAGACTGGACTTCTTTACAGCTCAATGTCTCTGATCCGGCTCTGTGGACAGCCGAAACACCGAATCTTTATAAAGCTCAGTTTTCTTTGCTGGACAAAGGCGGAAAAGTGCTGCACAACGAGACAGAAACATTCGGTTTTCGTACCATCGAAGTACGCGAAAGTGACGGATTATACGTAAACGGTGTACGCATTATGGTGCGTGGTGTCAATCGCCATAGCTTTCGTCCGGAAAGTGGCCGTACATTAAGTAAAGCGAAAAATATCGAAGATGTTCTTTTGATGAAAGACATGAATATGAACTCCGTCCGTCTGAGTCACTATCCGGCTGATCCGGAGTTTCTGGAAGCTTGTGATTCTTTGGGACTTTACGTGATGGATGAATTAGGAGGCTGGCATGGCAAATACGATACTCCGACCGGAGTACGCCTGATCAAAGGAATGATAGAACGTGACGTTAACCACCCGTCTATTATCTGGTGGAGTAACGGTAATGAAAAAGGATGGAATACCGAACTCGATGGAGAATTTCACAAGTACGATCCGCAGAAACGTCCGGTGATTCACCCGCAAGGCAATTTCTCTGGTTTTGAAACCATGCATTACCGTTCTTACGGAGAAAGTCAGAACTATATGCGTTTGCCGGAAATCTTTATGCCGACAGAATTTCTCCACGGTTTGTATGATGGCGGTCATGGTGCCGGATTATATGACTATTGGGAAATGATGCGCAAACATCCCCGCTGTATCGGTGGGTTCCTTTGGGTACTGGCAGACGAAGGAGTGAAGCGTGTCGATATGGACGGATTCATTGATAATCAAGGGAATTTCGGCGCTGACGGTATTGTAGGGCCACATCATGAAAAGGAAGGCAGTTTCTACACAATCAAGCAGTTATGGAGTCCGGTACAAATCATGAATACTTCTGTCGACAAGCAGTTTGACGGTAAGTTCTCCGTAGAAAACCGTTATGATTATCTGAATCTGAATACTTGCCGTTTCCTTTGGAAACAGGTGAAGTTCCCTACCGCAACAGATGCTTCTAATACAACTGCCCAAGTTCTGAAACAAGGGGAAGTGCAAGGAAGTGATGTCGCAGCCCATTCGGCAGGTGTGCTGGATATTAAAACAACGATCCTTCCGGATGCCGATGCCCTTTTCCTCACAGCCATCGACCGATACGGTCATGAACTTTGGCGCTGGACTTTCCCTGTGAACAAACTGAATCAGGCTAATGAAGTGCTTTCTCCCTTATCTAATAAGGTAACCTCTACAGAAACAGAAAATGAACTTACCGTAAAAGCGAAGAATCATACTTTCATTTTCTCAAAGAAAGACGGTCAGCTGAAAGGTGTATCCGTAAACAATCGCAAGATCAGCTTTGCCAACGGCCCTCGTTTCATCGGTGCCCGTCGTGCCGACCGCTCATTGGATCAGTTTTATAATCACGATGACGAAAAAGCGAAAGAAAAGGATCGTACCTACAGCGAATTCCCTGATGCTGCTGTATTCACGAAACTGGATGTAAAAGAAGACGGAGGCAATCTGATTGTTACTGCCAATTATAAACTGGGTAATCTGGATAAAGCGCAATGGACAATCAATCCAAGTGGAGAAGCGGTGCTGGATTATACCTACAATTTCTCCGGCGTGGTAGATTTAATGGGAATCTGCTTCGACTATCCCGAAGATCAGGTGATCAGTAAACGCTGGCTGGGAGCGGGGCCCTACCGTGTATGGCAGAACCGTATTCATGGCACGCAATACGATGTCTGGGAAAACGACTATAACGATCCTATTCCGGGTGAAACCTTCACATATCCCGAATTCAAAGGATATTTCGGCAGTGTTTCCTGGATGAACATCCGTACGAAAGAGGGTACTATCAGCCTAACCAATGAAACTCCGGATGCTTACATTGGAGTATATCAGCCGCGTGACGGTCGTGACCGTTTACTTTATACGCTTCCTGAAAGTGGAATTTCTGTCTTGAATGTGATTCCTCCTGTACGCAATAAAGTAAATTCGACTGATCTATGTGGCCCGTCATCGCAGCCAAAATGGGTGAATGGTCCGCAGAGCGGACGAATCATTTTCCGGTTTATGGAATAAATAAATGAAATAAAGAGGTACTCACATTGCGTTGGGTACCTTTTTTTGTAATTCAAGAATAGCCTCCAAAGCCTGTTCCGCTTTCTCTTCAGGCACAAAGATATGGTCATGATAATAGGCCGCCACCACATTAGCACTAATATTTTTTTCTGCCAGCTTGGCAGAAAAGGCAGCAGTCAGCCCCACCGCATCCAGACTTGAATGTACATTGAGAGTGATAAGTCTGTAAACGGACAGGTAATCTATCTTTTTGTCTACAGCATTTTTCGTGTCAAGAATGAAGGTTACACCCTCTTTCTCATGGAAAATCCCGATGGGGTTCAGCTCCCGCATTTGATCCCAATCGAGCGTTGGGAAAGAACAAAAAACAAAATCCCGCTCATCCAACACAGGCTCCATATTGGATAATAATAGTTCTAACTCTTTAATACCTGACATAAGTTCAACTGATGATAATTGCGCAAATATAGCAAATATAAAATGGTTTAAAAGAGTCATAAGTGAGGAATAATCATTATTTTTGTTTCGTTTTATAGATTCAGATTAACGAGTTCTTTCCTATGTACACAATACTAATTATAGAAGACGAACCCAGAGTGGCAAGTTTGCTGATGAACGGGCTGGAAGAAAATGGTTATCAGACCATGGTAGCTTATGACGGATTAATGGGGCTGCGGCTTTTTCAGGCACATACGTTCGATCTGGTTATATCTGATATTGTTCTGCCTAAGATGGACGGATTTGAGCTGACGAAAGAAATCCGTAAGTCCAATCCCCGTATTCCTATATTAATGTTGACGGCATTAGGATCAACGAACGATAAGCTGGATGGTTTCGATGCCGGTGCAGACGACTATATGGTGAAGCCCTTTGATTTCAGAGAGTTGAATGCCAGAATCAAAGTTCTATTGAAACGTGTCTCGGGAAATGTACCGGAATTGCCACAGGAACTTGTTTATGCGGATCTGCGCATTGATCTTCAGCGGAAGGACGTAGAACGAAATAACGTTTCCATTAAACTTTCTCCGAAAGAATATAACCTGCTGTTATATATGGTCGAAAATGCCGAACGAGTATTGAGACGGGTAGAGATAGCGGAGAAAGTATGGAACACACATTTTGATACGGGAACCAACTTCATTGATGTATATATCAACTACCTTCGCAAAAAGATAGACCGTAACTTTGAACCGAAACTTATTCATACCAAAGCAGGGATGGGTTTCATACTGACTGACAAATTATGAAAATCCGGACAACGCTGACTCTGCAATATGCGGGCATTACAGCTGCGGTATTCTTCGCATTTGTCATAGCTGTCTATTACGTAAGCGAGCATTCGCGCAGCAATGCTTTCTTTCGCAACCTGCAAAGTGAAGCTATAACCAAAGCCCACTTATTTCTTAATAATCAGGTAGATGCAAAAACGATGCAGTCTATTTACCTGAACAATCAGAAGTTTATTAATGAAGTAGAGGTAGCCGTCTATACCACAGATTTTAAAATACTATATCATGATGCCCTTCAAAACGACATAGTCAAGGAAACACCCGAAATGGTAAAACGTATTCTGAAACGAAAGAATATCAGTTTCTATGTGGACGAATATCAGGCAATAGGACTTGTGTATCCGTTTGAAGGACAATACTACATTGTCACTGCCGCTGCCTATGATGGCTATGGATACGCTAACCGGGATGCACTGAGAAATATGCTCATTCTGTTATTTATAGGAGGATTGAGCGTGTTGGCGATTGTCGGTTATATCCTCTCCCGAAGCACCTTAAAGCCCATACGCAATATCGTGAGAGAAGCGGAGAAAATCACCGCCTCACATATCGACAAAAGACTGCCTGTAAAAAACGAACAGGACGAACTGGGAGAACTGAGTATTACATTCAATGCACTGCTGGAACGTTTGGAGAAGTCCTTCAACTCACAAAAGATGTTTGTCAGCAATGTATCTCATGAATTACGTACACCTATGGCAGCCCTTACAGCCGAACTGGATCTGGCCCTGTTGAAAGAACGAACCTCCGGACAATATCAGGCAGCTATCGGCAATGCACTACAAGATTCGCGACGGATCATAAACCTGATCGACGGATTGCTGAATCTTGCAAAAGCCGACTATCAGTCGGAACAGATTACAATGGAAGAGGTCCGGTTGGATGAACTGCTGTTGGATGCCAGAGAATTAGTCCTAAAAGCCCATCCGGATTATCATATCGAATTAGTATTTGAGCAGGAAGCTGAGGAAGATAATGTGCTGACCGTAATCGGAAACAGCTATCTGTTGACTACTGCCTTTGTGAATCTGGTAGAGAACAACTGCAAGTACTCTTCCAACCGGACTTCATCCGTCCTGATAGCTTATTGGGAACAATGGGCTATTATCCGCTTGTCTGATAATGGCGTAGGAATGTCCGATGCAGACAAAGAAAACCTGTTTAAACTGTTTTATCGGGGAGAAAACAAGAATATAGCTCCCGGAAATGGTATAGGCATGGTTTTGACACAGAAAATCATTCACCTTCACAAAGGCGAACTTACCGTATCTTCTCATAAGGACGAGGGAACTACTTTTGTGGTAAAACTCCCGCATATCTAAGAAACTCTAATAGTTCTCTAACGGCTTCCTCCCGAAGTCCTCCTTACTTTTGCATCGAATTAACAAATGCAGTTAGTAACTTAAAAAAAATAGAGAGTATGGTATGGAAGAAAAAACTGCGTTCATCACAGTACACATTCAATTCAGAGAGAGTATTTTTGGTTGCCACGCAACCCGGTAAGTCAATTTATTCCTGTTTACAGACTACAAAGCTTGGATTAACGCTGGGAGAAGTACAGGAGCGACAATCCATTTATGGAAGAAACGAAGTCATCCATGAACAAAAAAAGAATCCGTTTATACTGTTTATCAGAACGTTTATCAATCCTTTCATAGGCGTTCTGACAGGACTTGCTATCATATCCTTATTTCTGGATGTGTTGATGGCTGAACCCGGAGAGCAAGAATGGACAGGGGTAATCATTATTTCGTCCATGGTATTATTCAGTGCTGTTCTTCGTTTCTGGCAGGAATGGAGAGCAAGTGAAGCTACGGATTCTTTAATGAGGATGGTAAAAAACACTTGTCTGGCGAAACGTGCCGGAGAACAGGAAGAAGAGATCGATATAACAGAACTCGTTCCGGGAGATATTGTGTACTTGGCAGCCGGTGATATGGTTCCTGCCGATATACGTATCATCGATTCAAAAGACTTGTTTATCAGTCAGGCTTCATTGACGGGTGAGTCCGAACCGATAGAAAAGTTTCCGGAAGTACAGGGACAACAGTTTCGTAAGGGAAGTGTCATAGAGTTGGATAATATCTGTTATATGGGTTCCAATGTGATTAGCGGTGCGGCAAAAGGAATTGTTTTTGAAACGGGGAATAAAACCTATCTGGGTACAATAGCCAAAAGTCTGGTCGGACATCGTGCCACTACAGCCTTTGATAAAGGTATTAGCAAGGTCAGCTTTTTATTGATTCGTTTTATGCTGGTTATGGTTCCGTTCGTGTTTTTCGTGAATGGTTTTACGAAAGGTGACTGGTTCGAAGCCTTCATTTTTGCCGTATCTGTGGCGGGCGGGCTTACTCCCTAGGCTCGGGAAAGACGGACCTGTA
>OAUS01001457.1_pt1 | contig 11450 bp, 8 predicted proteins | sample 1516801 | NCBI WGS metagenome assembly OAUS01 (sample SAMEA2580001, study PRJEB22360) | human gut metagenome | biome: human gut; feature: human-associated habitat; material: faeces | place: Denmark | collected 2008/2010
GGCTTCCGCCGCCGAATCCACCTCGGCTACCACCGCCGAAGCTGCCACCTCTGTTAAAGCTACCGCTGCGCGAAGGTTGGCTGAACGAGCGTTGCTGACGGCTTTCGCTGTTGTTGCGGTTGTTAAACGAACGGTTATTTTCGCGGTATTTTCTGTCGGAATTCGTGTTGCGGTTACCTTCAGGTCGCGAGTTACCGTAATTTCTGGAAGGTCGGTTCGAGTTGCCAAACGAGCGCGAAGGCCGGTTATTTCCGAAGCCGAAGTTATTGCGGTCGTTAGAACCCCGTCCGGCATTCCCCCGTCCGAACGACTGCGACGGTCTGTTGCCGAAAGCATTACCCCGTCCGTTCGTTGAGTAAGAAGCAGCGCCTCTACGTCCGCCGTAAGCAATGTATCCGCCACGCGGTCCGCGTTCCGAACCGGCAGGATACCAGCTACCATGCCAATGGTGGTGCGGATACCACGCATAGCTAGGCCAACCCCACCAAGGGTCGTACCATCCGCCCCAGCCCCAGTGCCAGCTGCTGTAATAGGGTCGCCAGCCGTACCAGCTACTCCACCCCCACCAGCCGCTCCAGGCCCAACCTCCGGCATAGCCGTAGTACCAAGGGTCGAAGTAGAAGTCGTAGCAGTCGAGGTAATACGGGCTGCTCACATAGATGCCCGGTCGGGGTGAATAAAAGCGAACGATGCGCTGGGTATATTTGCCATCCTCGTAACCATCAGCGTAGCCCTGATCGTAGCAACTCACTGCGTTCGATTTTTCCTCGTCACACTGTCCTTTGTAATTTTTGCCACGTCGGTTGTATGAGTCAACATCCCAGTTGCCGTTGCCACGTCCTTCAGCCCAATTACTTTCTTGAAAGTCATTGTCATTAGCCACCGGGTCGTAAGTATCGTAAGCATGCTTCTGCGTATGTTTAGGCTGCGAGCTTGATTGCGCTTTTTCTGACGGAACGAAATATACGTCGTCATCCTGAGCCCATGCGGTTGCGGCATTAGCCCCAATACACATCAATAATAGTAATAGCGACTTTTTCATTGTTGTTCCTCCTGATATGTGGTTTTATATTTGCAAGCAGTGTGTCGGTGGAGTTTTCGGGCCGGTTCTGGTTGCTCGGTTGAAAACACCATTTGCGCACTTCTTCGTGTGTACAAAGATAACTCTTTTTTACGACGAACCTTGCTTCCGGTTCGTTAAAACTCCGTGTTTTTCTTTCATTTTTCAGATTATTTAAGAAGAACACTTGCTTTTTTCTTCCCTTTTCAGTTCTTATTTTTTGAATGAATTTGTGCCGTTCAAGTGGTTCCAAGTTCCATTTGCGTCATTCCCGAAACAAGCTGAAACACAGCAGAGCGGGCTTCGCCAAACGAAAAAAAATGGCCCGTCAAATGCTTTTTTCTCGTCGTCAATCCTTATTTTTGCATAAGCCGAACTTTTTTTGGGTCGCAAAAATAAAAAAAACTCATTCCAATATTTCTGTTTATGGATTTCAAGTCATTAGTTGAATCGCGTTATTCAGTACGCAGTTACACCCCCCAGCCCGTCAGCGAAGAAGCGTTGCGCTATGTGCTCGATTGTGCCCGTCTTGCCCCCTCGGCCGTAAATTTCCAGCCCTGGCATTTTTATGTAGTCACCACAGCCGACATGCGCAGCCGCCTCACGGCCTGTTATCAGCGCGAATGGTTCGTCACGGCTCCCTGCTACGTAATCATTACGGTTCGTCACGACGAAGAGTGGGTGAGAAAAGCCGACAACAAGCCCCATGGCGACATTGATGTAGCCATTGCCGCCGAACACCTTTGCCTGGCTGCCGCCGAACAAGGACTGGGCACCTGCTGGGTGTGCAATTTTGATGCCGATTTGTGCAAGCAAATTCTCAATCTTCCGGCAAACGAAGCCCCCGTTGTTATATTGCCTTTGGGTCATCCGGCTCCCGAAGCTGAATGCAAACCCAAGAATCGCAAGGCAGCCGACGACGTAGTAACCCGTTTGTAACCCAAATACCATATTCATGCCAACCGTTTTTTACTCACAGCCCAGGTTGTAAGTACCTAAAAAGGCAGCAGGCACCGGACGTATTCCCGGCACCTGCTGCCTTTTTTTGTGTGTGAAAATAACACCTTGCGTGCAATTCACAGATTCTTTTTTTTTACTTCAATCGGATGCGGTCGCCCACCTTGAAGTGCTCGTTGCGCTTCATCGGATTCAGTTTGCAAAGCGACGTCAGACGGATACCATAACGCTGGCTGATGCCATGCAAACTTTCGCCCGCCCGCATGATATGGTAGTTACGCGTCAGCAGCGCATCGGCCTTTTTGTTCTTCTTGCCAAGGTAAACAATGTCGTTCGCCTTCAGTCTGTACGCTTTGTCCACATCGTTATACTCCCTCAGCTTGCTCGCCTTCGTATCAAAGGTTTTGGCCAGCGATTCAAACGTATCGCCCCGTCGTGCAATGACGTAATACTGCCCGTTGCAGCGTCTCACCACATGGTCAAACAGCGGTTTGTTATCCTCCTCCTTATCATTTTTGTGGTGATGCTTTTTATGTCGTTTCGCCTTGTCGTATTTGTCCAGGTTGAAACGTTCAATCAGCGAAATCAGCGAGTTGGCATAAGCCGGGTTCGTGGCATATCCTGCCTTTTTCAGTCCTCTTGCCCAGCCCTTGTAATCATCCTTGTCCAGGTCAAAGAGAAAAGCATAACGCTTGCCGTTTTTCAGAAATTTTGAATGATCCTCGTAGCTTTCTTTCGCATTACGATACACGCGAAACTTCTCGTTAGGCGCATCGTCGTTCACCAGCATATACGGTCCTTTCCATGCCCGTCCGCATTTAATGCCAAAGTGGTTATTGCCCTTTGTAGCCAAGCGGCTCTTACCTGCCGAACTCTCCAGCAAACCCTGCGCCAGCGTAATACTAGCCGGAATGCCGTAGCGTTTCATCTGGTCGACAGCCATGTCAGCATATTTGTCAATGTAATGCTCATAGGCAGATTGTGCCTGCACTCCCACCGGCAGCCAAAGAGCCATCAGCACGAGAAGAATTTTATGTATCATAAAAAAGTAAAATCTGAAAAAAAATAACACCCTGTTTGTGTGTCAGGTCATAGACAGCGCAAAATTATAAAGAAAAAGCCGAATGCACCGCACGTCATCTTTATTTTTGGCTAGTAACATCATAAAAAACCTAAAGCTTACCACCCTTTTATTTCAGTGAAATGCGTGATTATTGCATTGGGCAGATAGCCTATAATTCGATGAAAATCCCCGTAGTTTGCTGATTTCAGTTTGCTTTAAGAATTACCGTTGCGGCACCAACTTCTTCACCATCGCCTTCATTTTTTCCACATCATAATTATAGATGCTGATATTATTTTGAATCAGGCGGCCATCGGGACCACAAAGCACATAGCGCGGAATAGAGGAAAAACTGAGCATAGATTCGAGCATTGCCCATTCTGACTGCGAAACGAAGAGGTGTTCGCCCTTGATTTGGTTTTGATTCATCCATTCTTCGCTTTTGGCAGTGAGAATTTCTCCGTCGGTGGCCGAGAGATAGATAAATTTAAAGGGTTCCCCCTTCATCGCCTCCACGTTGTCGCGCATACTGAGCATGCCCGAACGGCACGGACCGCACCCAAGTCCCCAAAAGTCAATTAGCAACAGATTTCCTTCGTACTTTCCAAAGAGTCGTTTCCACAAGGCGCGCTGCTCTGCCGTCCAATGACTGTCCTCGCCTGCCGTCTGGCCTTCGGTAGCCTGCACGAAGTGGCGGGATTTATTGAGGACAGCGTGGGCAACCTGAAGCGAAGAAATAGACTGAATGGTCGATGCAACATCCATGGCAACAATGTTCAAAACCTTCTCCGTATCCTCTTCCTGACCCAATGTTAAAGATTCGGTGGTACTGTTCAGGATTGAGGAAATATCTTGCGACCTTTCCAAATCGCTCATAAAGGTGCCGTCCATACCGAACTGGTCCTTACGCACAAATTCCCAATCTCCTGATGCATTTTTTACCTTTTCGTATTGCCGCGCCAAATCCCCATAAATAGTGCGGTTGACAAACACCCACTGGCTCGCTTCACATAAGGCCAACGGATTATCGTAAATCAACTGCTTGTAGGGCATGAGCGCACCATAGACTGCCTGATCATCGAGCGGTTGATACGCAGAATTAGGTTCGAGAACCTGCGTGCCGTCTTCCTTTTGAGTCCGCTTGTATTGCTCGTCTTTATAGTAAAGCAGCACATCCTCCAAGTATTGTATTTGACGGGTAACCATAGACATATCATCACCACATCCTTGCCGAAAGTAGAGAGCGGAGTACGTATCAATTCCTGGCGCAGAGTTTCATTGCCGAGGAGGCCGATTGCTTGATCACGGAACTTCTCTACCACGCGCATCACGCTGTCCTTGCCTGCTGTGATGGCTTGACTAACTGCCGTGTAATCGTAACCATCGGGAGTGTATTTCTGCATAAAATAAGGAGTGAGCGTATTTATCATGGCTGATTCGCTCGAGCTACGAAAAGTCGTATAAAGTGGCTTTCGGTATTGGTCGGTGACAAACGAGGAGAACACCTCCAACGTATCACCCGGCTGAATGAAGATGTTACCGCTATGAAATCCACCTACCCACTGAGGGTGCGGCAAGTCGAGGTGAAAAGTCAAGCTACGGCTGGTGGTATCAAGTTGGGCAGTCACATTCTGCTGCTCTTTGGTCATTTGATTCATAACACGTACAGACGCAACCCCCATTGCCGCAAACAGCTCCATAGGCAGATTGTCAAGATAGACTGTCAGCACCGCCTTGCCTGAGCGAAACGGAGCCGAAAAAGCCTGCTTGTAGCGCTGGTTATCGAAACGCCATTGCGTATCGGGCTTCACTCGCTGTCGCAAATAGTATTCGCTCGTCAACTGACGTGGGTCAAAGACTTTGCTTTTGGGGGAAGCCTTAGGTTGGGTCTGTAGCTGAATGCCATAGACGCCACTCGTGGGACGTGCAGCGGGTTCAATGAAATTGAGCTCCTTGACATCAGCATCCAAGGGCTCAAAGTACAAGGTAAACGGCACGCGTCCGGATTCAGGCATTGCCACTTGCTCATTGAGCTGTATGCCCTCAGCTCGCAGCACCTTGAACTGTTTGTCACTGTGCCTATCCTTCAAAAACGCATTATCTGCCACACTACAAGTATAGTTGGGGTGGTTATGCAGATAGCCTCGAATAATCGTAGCCTCTTGGGTTAATTCAATATCATTCATGGCAATCCAATGCGGGCAATACTCGATGACCGGATGGTTTATGACCCTGGGTTTTGCCAACGTACTGTGTTTTTGAGCCCAAGCGCCTACGACGCAGAGCGTCAGTAATAAAGTCAATAAAGTGTTTTTCATATGCTCAATTTAAAATAATAAAGTATGTATGTCACAATATTGCTGAGCCTGTTGTAAACGTATCCTCATGAATTGGCTACTGACCCATTTTTTCTTCATGGGTTAGAGGTACGAATCAACCGACTTACAATGTACTATTATAGATGCAAAAATAGTGAAAGGTGAGCGCAATACCAAGCCAAAAGTTTACTTTTGGGTGAAGTTATTGCCGAACCGCCTCCTATTTTATACAAAAATAGTGAATAACCCCCTCAACAGTCGGCTTTCTCGCGTAAATCGCGTACATTTGCATGACCAAACGCTTCGATTCTCCGAAGCCTTCACCATGAATCCCCCGATAATTCAGTTATGAAGAAATTTCTGAAAGTTCTCAGCTTGCTGCTTGTTGGCCTGCCGTTCATCACATACCGTTCGGCTCAGGCCCAATCGCTCGACACCCTTTTTGTCGATGCCCCCACTACCTTGTTTCCCGTAGTCGACAAAGCAGCTCGTCTTGACCTCATCGACCTCTACAATCACGGCATCGAAGCAAAAGTAGAAAACATCTTTGGCGGACAGTCCGAACTGACGAAAAAAACGCCCAACTTTCTCTCTCTGCGAACCACTGATGTAAGCACCTGGGAGATGCACCTGTTGCCCTGCGCCAAAGACACCCTGATACTCAGTCTGCACACCCTCGTAGCCGGTTCGCAGTCAACCGACGTGCAACTTTACACCCTGCATTGGACCCCCGTGAAAGACAAATTGCCCCATCCCCAGTTCGAGCAGTTTGTTCGCCCCGACTCTCCGCTCTATGCCTACGACAAGCAGTACCTCACCACCGTTTTAACCGAGCAGCCCCTGGCCGTAACGCTGTCGCCCCAGACCTCCGAACTCACTTACCGCATCAGCACCGAAGGTTTGAGCACCGAAGACAAGGAAAAGGCCAAGCAATACATTCAGCCCCTGGTGTATGAATGGAAGGAAGCCCACTTCGTTCCTAAGCACTGAGCCGTTTGTTTAAGCTCCTCCCCCGTTGTAGTTAAGTTGGCCGGACACCATGCCCAAACGTGGTTTGCGGCCAACAACCATCCTGAGTCACGAACCTCATTCCGAGCCTCTTTATTTTAACTCTTTTTTTGTTGAAACTAGCTCGGAACTAATTCGAACAAGCTCGGAACTAATTCCGACAATCGCGGAACTTCGAAAAAATGCTTCTGAATTAAAATATTTTAAGTATTTAAGGTGTCCTTTTAGCATTACCTTACTTAATATGATGAATAGATATGGAAGACAGAAGACAATTATGCAATCAATTTCTGGAGGCTTTCCCTTTAAGTAAGCTCAAAGATTTAACGCTCGATACCTACACCAACTTAAACAAGGATAATTCGTTTTGCTACTGGTTGGAATCCAGAACCACCGGACTGGGTTCATTTAGGGGAGGTTATTCCTTTAAGTTCGGCATCTACGCATATCGTAATAAGCCGGCTTCAGACGGCAGCGTGAAAAGCGATGACAAATATGCCTGGTATGCAAAATACAATCAGGATACTGCTGAAGGCGCGTTTGAAATAGTGAAAAATGCCATCGTACGGGTAGCAAATTATGCCAATGAAGGAAAATTTGAAGAGATAGAGTCCATCAGCGAATTGGGCGAGGGGTATAAATGGAAAATAGCCTTTCTTTATTCTCACGAGCGTTTGATTCCCATTTATAGCAAAAAAATGCTACAGACATTGGCCAAACATTTCAATATGGGACTCAATGTTTCAAGGGTCGAAATTCAAAAGCGCTTGATGGAGATGAAGGGCGAAAAAGATTTGTATGACTTTTACGATGAACTGCTGAAAATTTTAGAAGCATACTCCCCAACAAACACAGATATGATTCAGCATTCAGAAAATTTACTAGGTGAAACAGACCACGATAATTCATCTCAACGTCAGTATTGGTGGCTGATAGCCGATCCCAAAGTATGGAAGTTCACCGATATTGCTGTTGGCGGTGTTGTGAATTATACGCTCTACAGCGACAACGGCAGCAAACGGAGAATTTTTCAGAATTTTCTGGACGCAAAGGAAGGTGATGGTGTGATAGGCTATGCAAGTACTCCCACTTTGCAGGTGGTGGCTTTGGGCGAAATTGCGAAAGATACGGATAAAGAATACTTGTACTTTCGAAAAAACGAGCAACTCCTTACCCCTATAGATTATTCAGTGTTCAAACAACACGAAGAGTTGCAGGGAATGGAATGTCTGAAAGGAAACGGCCGCGGTACGCTGTTCAAACTGACGGCTAATGAATACGAAACCATCATTGAGATAGTTCGTCATGAAAACCCTGAAAAAAGAGTAGCCGTACAATCATATACCGACGAGGACTTTTTGTCCGAAGTGTACATGGACGCAGACGACTTGCAGCACTTGAAATCCTTACTCCGTCAAAAAAAGAATGTTATTTTGCAAGGGGCACCCGGTGTCGGTAAAACGTTTACTGCCGAACGATTGGCCTATGTGCTGATGGGAGTAAAAGAGCCCGAACGGATAGAGAAAGTACAATTCCACCAAAGTTTTTCCTACGAGGATTTCATCATGGGCTATAAGCCCACCGAACAAGGAGGATTTGAATTGCGCACGGGCATTTTTTACCAGTTCTGTCAAAAGGCCAAGAACTCGCCCGACAAGGACTTCTTCTTCATCATCGACGAAATTAACCGAGGCAATTTAAGCAAAATCTTTGGCGAACTACTGATGCTCATCGAAAACGGCTACCGCAACACCGAAATCAATTTGGCCTATACCGGAAAGCCTTTCTTTGTGCCCGATAATTTGTATATCATAGGCATGATGAATACAGCAGACCGGAGTTTGGCCATGATTGACTATGCGCTACGCCGTCGTTTCAGTTTCTTTGAAATGAAACCGGGATTTGATTCCGCAGGATTCATGCGTTACCAACAGAAAGAAGTAAATAATGCCCGATTCAATCAGCTTATACGAGCTATTAAAAGTTTGAACAAGGAAATCGAAAAGGACCACTCCTTAGGTAGCGGCTTCTGCATAGGCCACAGTTACTTTTGTGCCTACAACATGGCCCATTCCGACTGGTTAGATAATGTGGTGAACTATGACATTATCCCGATGTTGAAAGAGTATTGGTTTGATAACGAAGATAAATATCAATCGGAAGTTCAAAAACTCAAATACATATTGAATGAGCAGCAGCCATAACATACCCATCAAAAACGTCTTCTACATGCTTACCTATGCGTTCAAGGAATTGACCCAAAACAATTACGAACGAATAGCAGGCGAAGAATTCGAGGATATTCACAATTTGTTTGCAGAAATCCTCTACCTGGGTATTTCGTGTCAGCTGAAACAGGGGCTGCACAAAGCGTATGTACTGCATGAGGAAGTACTGCCTACACTGAAGGGGAAACTGAATATGCCTGCTACCTTCAAAGAACGGATAGCACACAGGGCAAAACTCTGCTGTGAATATGACGATTTCTCAGAAAACAACGTTTTCAATCAGATACTGAAAACCGCTGTTCAATATCTATTGACGAATAAGGAGGTGAAGAAAGAAAAGCGGAATAAGCTGCGCAATCTGATGCTTTTCTTTCAAGGCATAGATACGGTGCCGGTTCAGCAAATTCGATGGAGTGCAATACGTTATGACCAAAGCACCCGAACTTACCACATGCTGCATAGCTTGTGCATGTTTTTATTCGACAACCAGTTGTTGAGCACGCAATCAGGCCACGTAAAGGCACCCATGTTTTCAGACAGCCACATGAATATGCTGTTTCAACGATTTGTTTTAGCATATTACAAAAAACATCACCCGATGTGTAAGCCCTCGGCACGGCAGATTAAGTGGGATATTGCCGAAGACGATTCTATGGCCATTGATATGCTGCCTACCCTGCAAACGGATATTACCCTGACAGTCAATAACAGGACATTGATTATCGACACCAAGTACTATGGTCAAAATATGCAAAGGTTTTTCGATAAGCATACCATATTGTCGGGCAACCTTTACCAAATTTACGCCTATGTAATGAATGCAGACAAGCATCACACTGATCAAGGTCAAGTAGATGGGATGTTGCTGTATGCACAAACTCAAAGCGATATTCAGCCCTATCTTCATTTTCAAAACAGCCATGGAAATCGGTTTATGGTCAGGACATTGGATTTGAACCAGAAGTTCGATCAGATAAAAGAGTCGTTAGACCGCCTTCTTACATATTGAACACATCATTCAAGAACAAGCATAGATGTAAAAGCAGGTGTGATTGTCGATTGAAGCATAACATAATAGGCTGTTAGCTAAGGCCGATGAACACCCTTAACATATAGAAGTCGTCTAAACTTTTCTGACGAAGATTGAATTTCATAAAAGTTCAGACGACTTCATATTTTACCCCAATGTCGTCTTTCAAACCAAATATATTTTGTTCACTCTAAAATGAGTTAGGACATCCATACACTCTAAAACTCTGAAATAGGTACTACATCTATCTTATAGCCATCTTTTTCAATCGTACGCTTATCATTATTAGTGACGATTACAAGGTTGTCGCATTTTAATTCTCCAGCACATTCAACTATACTATCCACTTCACGCTTCTCTGTCTTAGGATTGCTCATATCATAGCAGACTTGTACTAGGCGTTCTATCTTTGTTCCTTTACGAAGAACAAAATCAACTTCCTTATTGTTTCGTGAACGATAATAGAACATGGTCTTTTCTACATCGTAGCCTCGACGTACAAGTTCAATGAACACTTGATTTTCTAGTAAACGTCCTAAGTTGTCACTCAAAGAGAATGCTTTGGATGCAACAAATCCATTGTCAACTACATACACTTTTCTTGGTGCTTTCTTCATCAACTTGAGTTTATTGTTGTAGCGTGATAAATAGTAGAAAAGGTATGGCTCATGCAAGTAATCCATATACTTTTTGGTCGTATTGACACTGGAGAAACCAAGTTCCGTAGTTAAATCATTTGCACTAACAGGATTGCAGAAGTTAGACACAAGATACATGGCCAAATTATTCAAATCGGTCACATTGCGGACATTATGTCGTTTGGCCACATCTTTCCAAATAATAGAATCAAACAAGGTATCAAGATAACTACGAGTCAATTGACGTGAAGCTACCACTTCTGGGTAACCGCCATTTCTAAGATAATCATCTGTCAATACGAATGAATTCGTTATATCTTCCGGCTTCAGCTTGTAAAGGTCCAATTTGTTCCAGTCGAAAAACTCCTCAAGACTAAATGGCAACATTTCCACTTGAAGATATTTTCCAGTTAGAACTGTAGCCATTTCACTGCTTAGCATTCTTGCATTACTACCAGTTATTACAAGATTCTTTCCCAATCTATAGAGTTCACTAACCCACAGGTCCCACCCATCCAGATTCTGTACTTCATCTAACAAAATATATTCATAACCAGGATAGACATCATCCAGCATTCGCATAACGAGGTTGGCATCCCATGCCTCCAACAACGAGTAATTATCAAAATTCAAGTAGGCAAAATTCTTGTCTCTAAGCATCAATAATGCTTGAGTTGATTTACCAACTCGTCTAGGACCTGTTATTAGCTTTATCAGACTACTGTTCAACAACAAGTCTGTATCCTGGTTGCTTCTACGTATTAAATAAGGGCGTGACATCAGTTCATCACGTTCTTTACGCTGATTTAGAATGATTGTTTTCATCTTATATGTTGTTATTCATATGCAATATTACTGGTTTTTCTTCAATTTACAAAGCGTACTGCACAAAAAACATGCTATTTTATGCAATACAAAGTAATTATTGCACAAAAACTAACTCTATAATATGAGAAATTACCTTTTTTAGAATAACAATACACCAATAACTACCCCCAAACAAATCTATATGAATTAAACATCAATAAAGATTAATTCGGGTAAAAAGAAAACAAGTGTACCAGTTCAGTCTTTTTGTTATATATCCAAACTAGACTAAACTTTAGTTATCTACAACAACCTCATATTCATCGTACCTATAAATCGTT
>OAUS01001459.1_pt1 | contig 11430 bp, 6 predicted proteins | sample 1516801 | NCBI WGS metagenome assembly OAUS01 (sample SAMEA2580001, study PRJEB22360) | human gut metagenome | biome: human gut; feature: human-associated habitat; material: faeces | place: Denmark | collected 2008/2010
AAGTTTGTAACACGATGTAACAAACCTGAAACGGCTATTTCAAACCATTGTATCTGATTCGTATTCATATTGTAATCTCTTGGGTCTACCTTTGCCGACGTAATAAAAACGTAGAGCGAAGTTCGATGAAAAAACTATTTCTTTTAAGATTTTCAGTTGCAGCCTTCTTTTGTTTGTTGTGTGTTCTTCCCGCATTGGCTGCCAATATTAAGATTAAAGGTGCTGTGAAAGATAAACTTTCCAAAGAGCCTTTGATTGGAGCAACGATACGGTTGGTAGGAACTCCTGCCGGAGCCGTGACCGATATGGACGGTAATTTTGAATTGAACAGTACCGGTGTTTTGGAAGGTTTGTATGATATAGAGATTAAATATGTAGGATATAAAACGGAAGTACGTCGTAAGGTCCGTGTAGAAAACGGAAAACTGGCGATTCTGAATCTGGAGTTGGAGACAGATGCGCACGAACTTTCGGACGTTGTGGTGGTAGCAAAGAAGAATCGTGAAAATGAGAATATGTTATTGCTCGAACAGCAGAAGGCGGTCATTGCCGTGCAGGCTGTCAGCGTCAAAGAGCTTTCACGCAAAGGTGTTTCCGATGCGGAAGGGGCTGTAACCAAAGTGGCGGGAGTCTCCAAACAGGATGGAGTGAAGAATGTTTTCGTCCGTGGACTGGGCGACCGCTATAATGCGACTACCTTTAACGGATTTGCCGTTCCTTCGGAAGATCCGGAATATAAGAATATCTCTCTCGACTTCTTCGGCACGGATATTATCCAGTCTGTTGGCGTCAATAAGGCATTTAATGCAGGAGGTATCAGTGATGTCGGCGGTGCGACAATCGACATTGTTTCCAAAGAACTGATTGGCAGCGGAAACCTGAATATCGGCCTTTCCGGAGGACTGAACACGCAGACTGTGACAGCCGACTTTCTGAAACAGGACGGAGTAAACCTTCTGGGCTTCGCCACTACAACAGAACCCGCCGATGAGAACAACTGGGGATTCAAGAATAAGCTGGACCCCTCCAAGCAGAGCTTGCAGATAAACCGGAGTTATAGCATTTCCGGCGGAAAGCGGTTTCATATAGGAAAAGACAGGAATCCGCTCTCTTTCTTTCTCACTGCCGGACATACCACTGATTATCAATTTACGGATGAAACTATCCGCAACACAACGACGAGCGGTACGATCTACAAAGATATGACAGGCAAGAAGTACACTGAGAATATCAGCCAACTGGCACTGGCCAATGTGGATTATGATATGCAGAACCGTCACCACATGAGTTATAACTTCATGATGATTCATGCCAATGTGCAATCCGTAGGAGACTATACCGGTAAAAACTCCATCTTCAGTGACGATTATGATAATCAGGGATTTACCCGTCGCCAGCAAGCGAATGACAACTTACTAATCGTTAACCAGCTGATGACTAACTGGGGACTGACCAAAACATTGAGTCTGGATGCCGGTGCTTCTTATAATATCGTGAAAGGCAATGAACCCGACCGCCGAATTAACAACATAACCAAAGCGGAAGAAGGATATACCTTACTCAGAGGCAACTCCCAGCAACGGTATTTCTCCACTTTGGACGAAGATGACATCAACGTAAAGGCAGGACTCATCTACCGTCTGAAAGATAACGTAGAAGAAATCTCTAATATACGCTTGGGCTATACAGGCCGATTTGTAGACGACAATTTCAAGGCGACTGAATACAACCTCACAGTAGGACACGCTTCTTCCATCCCCTCATTGGATAATTTCTCACTCGACGATTATTATAATCAGCAGAATCTCTCTTCCGGATGGTTTGCCGTTCAGAAGAACATTGATAAGTATTCGGTCACCAAGAATATCCATTCCGCTTATGCGGAAGCCACCTACCAGTTTACTCCCCGTTGGATTGTAAATGTAGGAATGAAGTATGACAATGTGGATATTCAGGTAGACTACAATGTGAATAAAGGCGGATCGGAAGGAAGCAACACGATTCAAAAGGATTTCTTTCTCCCGAGTCTGAATCTGAAATACAATCTGAGTGAAAAACACTCCTTGCGTCTCGGAGCGAGCAAAACATATACGCTGCCGCAAGCTAAGGAAATTTCTCCTTATCGCTACGTAGGTGTGAATTTCAACAGTCAGGGAAATGCAAACCTGAAGCCTTCGGACAACTATAACGTCGATTTGAAATGGGACTTTAATCCTACCCCCACTGAACTGATCTCTCTGACAGCTTTTTATAAACTCATCAAGAATCCGATCTCACGCATTGAAGTGGCAAGTGCCGGAGGATACCTTTCGTATGAAAATATAGCCGATAAGGCAACAGTAGCCGGAGTGGAAGTAGAAGTACGTAAGAATCTGTTTGTCCGTCCGCTAAGCAGTGCGGCAAACGGAATGAACAAGCTCTCTTTCGGCTTGAACGGATCGTACATCTATACAAATGCGAAAATGCCTCTGGCAACGGTTACCACCGGATCGCAACTGGAAGGGGCCGCTCCCTGGATCGCCAATTTCGACTTGTCCCACAACTTCACGAAAGGAAATCATAGCTTCATTAATACATTGGTACTCAACTATGTCAGCGATAAGATTTATACCATCGGTACGCAAGGCTACCAAGACATCATGGAGCAGGGAATGATGACGCTTGACTTCGTTTCGCAAGCCAAACTCAACAAGTATGTCTCACTTACGCTGAAAGCCCGCAATCTGCTGAATCCCTCTTATAAGTTGAGCCGCAAAGCCAACGAAAGCGGAGAGAAGGTAGTACTCAGCGATTATAAAAAAGGAATAAATATCAGTCTGGGAGTGTCGTGCACATTTTAAACCGGATAATGAAATAAGATTATTAACTAATTATTAAAGCAAAATGAAAAGATTGTTTGTAAACTTTATGACATTTGCCGCTATGGCAACTGCACTGACATTCACTGCGTGTAGTAGTGATAGTGACGGAGATGACAATGGAAACGGTAACGGTGGAAATGGCGGAGGAACAGGTAGCTCTATCGTGGTAGGCGAAAATATCCTGTCCGGTACACTGACCGGTGAACAGACACTGGATGCCAAAGAATACATTCTGAACGGAACGGTTATCATCGCCGACGGCGGTCGCCTGAATATCCCTGCCGGAACTACCATCAAGGCGCGTGAAGGTTTCAGCAGTTACCTGCTGGTAGCGCAGGGAGGTAAACTCTATGCCGATGGTACGGCCGATAAACCAATCGTCTTTACGGCAAATACCACCAGCCCGGTATCTGGATATTGGGGTGGCGTGATCATCAATGGTAAAGCACCTATTTCCGGTTCAAAGACCGACAAGAGCGATACGGCACTGACGGAAATCAACAATGACTATAAATACGGCGGCAGCGCAGCTGATGACAACTCCGGTTCATTGACTTACGTGAAAATCTGCTATGCAGGTGCACGTTCCACAGCAGACATCGAACACAACGGACTGACCTTGAACGGTGTCGGCAACGGAACAAAGATTGAAAATATCTACGTACTGGAAAGTGCCGATGATGCAATCGAGTTCTTTGGTGGAACAGTAAATGTGACCAATCTGCTGGCTGTTAATCCGGATGACGATATGTTCGACTTCACACAAGGCTATTGCGGTACGTTGAAGAACTGCTATGGCGTTTGGGAAAGCGACTACACAAGTACGGAAGCCGATCCCCGCGGCATCGAAGCCGACGGTAACATGGACGGTCTGTATCCGGATCACCTGCGTCAGTCTGACTTTAAGGTGGAAAACATGACTATCGTGAATAATGCTGCCAACACTGCCGATAACGTAGACCGTATGCAGGATGTAATCAAGATTCGTCGCGGAGCAAAAGCTACCATCACCAATGCATTGGTTAAGGGTACGGGTGGTGCTATCGACCTGGTTGATATGAAAGACAGCAAAGGTGCAGGAAACATAGAATCCAGCATTAACATCACAAGTACATTAAGTCTCACAGGATTGAAGCAGAACGGCGAACTGAATACATTTGTCGAATCGGCAGACAATACAGGTGCAGACGCTTCTCTGTTCGGCTGGACAGGCTATAATTTATCAGCATTCTGATGAAGTAGCCAACGGTTCTTTTTCACAGTAGGTATTACTTTTCGGGCACGGATTGCACGAATTGCACGGTTATGATTTACTAAAACCGTGTAATCCGCGTAATCCGTGCCAAATCATATAATAATGAGATGCGTTTATTACGCTTTTACCTCCCTGGCTATCCCTGCTACTATCCTCTCTCTTCTATTATGAATTATTTCAGATATTATATGTTTCGCTGATTTTCTTTTTCGTATATTTGCTATTCATTATTATACGATCAATCACTTATGCAAACAAACTACGAGCGATACTGTAAAATGTCTTCTTTGGCTCAGATAGGATGGTGGGAAGCGGACTTTTTGGCTGGGCATTATGTCTGCTCTGATTTTCTTTGTGATCTTTTGGGACTGGAAGGAGATACCATCTCTTTCATGGATTTCCAGAATTTGATACGTGAGGATTACCGCGAACAGATAGTACAGGAATTTCGGGCCAATGCAAATATCCATAAAGACTTTTATGAACAAACCTTTCCCATCTGTTTAAAAAATGGTGAAGTTTGGCTGCATACCCGTCTGGCTCTTCGTGAGAAAGGTACCGGAACCAATGGAGGTGACAAATCTTTTGGCGTCATCCAGCGTGTTGAGGCGCCTAAAGAAGTGGAACAGAAAAATACCCTCCGGCGTGTAAACGACCTGTTACGCCGGCAAAACTATATATCACAGTCTTTGCTTCGCTTCCTCCATGATGACGATGTAGATTCTTGTATTATGGAGATATTGAATGACGTGCTGAGCCTCTATCAAGGCGGTCGTGTGTATATCTTTGAGTATAACGAAGACTATACGCATCATAGTTGCACGTATGAAGTCGTTTCGGAAGGTGTTTCCAAAGAGAAAAACAAGCAGCAGTCCATTCCGGTTAATGAAACCCGATGGTGGTGTGAGCAGATTCTATCTGGCAAACCCATCATACTGACTTCCTTGAAACAGTTGCCCGAAGAAGCGGAGAATGAATATAAATTCCTTGACGCTCAAGGTATTTGTTCGTTGATGGTCGCTCCTTTGATGGCAGGTGACCGTGTATGGGGATTTATGGGTATAGATCTGGTCGAATCGTATCGTGAATGGAGCAATGAGGATTTTCAATGGTTCTCTTCATTGGCGAATATCATCAGTATTTGCATCGAATTGCGCAAGGCCAAAGATCGTGTTGTCCGCGAACAGTCTTTTTTAAGCAATCTGTTCCATTTTATGCCGTTAGGTTATATACGGATGTCTGTCGTCCGTGATGAAAACGGTCAGCTTCTTGATTATAAGATAACGGATGTCAACAAGGCCTGTTCCCGCTTCTTTGCCCGACCTGCCGAAACGTATATAGGAGTCTTGGCCTCTGAAATATATCCGGATTTTTCTTCACAGCTCCTCTTTCTGAAAGAAGTGCTGGATAACAATTCATACAGGGAAAAGGATATCTTTTTCCCGCAGACAGAGCTTTATACCCATTGGATAGTTTATTCTCCGGAAAAAGATGAAGTGGTAGGTCTGTTTACAGATTCCACGGAGGCCGTGAAGACCAATAGGGCACTGGACCGTAGTGAGAAGCTTTTTAAGAGTATCTTTGCCAATATCCCGGCAGGAGTGGAAATCTATGATAAGGATGGATTCCTGATTGACCTGAATAATAAGGATCTGGAAATATTCGGTGTAGAAAATAAACAGGATGTGATAGGAGTCAACTTCTTTGAGAATCCGAACGTACCGCAGCATATCCGTGACCGTGTGCGGGATGAAGATTTGGTAGACTTCCGTCTGAATTACTCTTTTGAACGGGCAGAAGGTTATTATCACCCCGATCGTCGGGATACGATAGATATATATACGAAAGTCAGCAAGCTCTATGATAACGAAGGAAACTTTAACGGCTATATCCTGATTAGCATTGATAATACGGAGCAGATTGATGCGATGAACCGTATTCGTGATTTTGAGAATTTCTTCCTGCTCATATCGGATTATGCAAAGGTGGGATATGCCAAGTTGAATCTGCTGAACCGGAAGGGATATGCCATTAAACAATGGTATAAAAATTTAGGTGAAGAAGAGGATACTCCATTGGCGGACGTGGTGGGAGTCTATCGTAATATGCATCCCGAAGACCGTGAACGTATTTTTGATTTCTATCGGGAGGTCAGAAAAGGAAACCGGAAGCACTTTCAGGGAGAAATGCGAATCTACCGTCCCGGCAAGAAGAATGAATGGAACTGGATACGTATGAATGTAGTCGTTACGACATACAATCCGGAGGAAAACGAAGTGGAAATCATCGGTATCAACTATGATATTACCGAACTGAAGGAGACGGAGAAAGAATTGATCCTGGCACGTGACAAAGCCGAAATGATGGACCGTCTCAAAAGTGCTTTCCTTGCTAACATGAGCCACGAAATACGTACTCCTCTGAATGCCATCGTCGGCTTCTCCGACTTGCTCGTCGATACGGAAAATATAGAGGAACGACGGGAGTATATTCAGATTGTGAAGGAGAACAATGACCTGCTTTTACAACTGATTTCGGATATACTCGACCTGTCTAAGATTGAAGCGGGTACATTTGAGTTTACCAACGGAGATGTAGACGTGAATATGCTCTGTGAAGATATTGTCCGCTCCATGCAAATGAAGGTGAAGGAGAATGTCGAACTGATGTTCGATCCGCATCTTGCGGAATGCCGCATTATTAGTGACCGTAACCGACTGCACCAGGTAATCTCCAATTTTGTGAACAATGCGATTAAGTTTACCTCGGAGGGAAGTATCCGTGTGGGATATAAGCAGAAAGGAGAAGAACTGGAGTTCTATGTACAAGATACGGGAGTTGGTATTGACGCAGAGAGTCAGGCACATATTTTTGAACGTTTTGTGAAGCTAAACTCCTTTGTACACGGCACGGGTCTGGGACTCTCCATCTGCCAAAGTATTGTGGAACAAATGGGCGGAAAGATAGGGGTGGAATCCGAACCGGGAAAGGGTTCGCGTTTTTGGTTTAGCCTTCCCTGTTTTGTGGTGATGTCGGAAGAATAGACAAGAATGATGGGGCTGACTAAAAAGTCAGCCCCAAAGAGTCGGTTTCTTATATTCCGAATGATAGTTTATCGATAGACTGATATACGATACTTGCAATACCCAGTCCGATGATACCCAGCGTGCAAAGCGCCAGCCCCCACTTTGTACAGCGGTCGCTGCGGAAAGTCGGAATCGGGTTATCGGAAGGCGTGATATACATTGCTTTTACAATCAGCAGATAGTAGTACAATGAAATCACGGTATTAACCAGTGCAATGAATACCAGCAAGTGGAAGCCCGCTTCGAAAGCTGCCATGAAAATAAAGAACTTCGAGAAGAATCCGGCAAACGGAGGAATACCTGCCAGTGAGAACAGCGAAATAGTCATCAGAAAAGCCATTTTCGGGTTCGTCTTGTAGAGTCCTGCATAATCTTCGAGGGTAAACTTCTGACTGCGTAATGCTACGATAGTGATGACGGCAAATACTCCGAGATTGGCAGCGGCATATACAAGTATGTAATATACCATGGCGGTCATTCCCTGTGCCGTTCCTCCGATTACACCCAGCATGATATATCCTGCCTGCGAAATACTGGAGAACGCCATCAGACGTTTCAGATTCTGCTGGCGGATAGCGAATATATTGGCGATGGTGATAGAAGCGATAGTCACCCAGTAAAGTACTTCTTGCCAGTCATGTATCATCGGTGCGAATACTTTGATCAGAATTGCCATCAGCACAAATGCTGCCGAACCTTTGGAGATAACACTCAGATAGGCGGTAACCGTACTCGGTGCACCTTCGTAAACATCTGCCGTCCATAAATGGAACGGAACCAGAGAGAGCTTGAACGCCATACCGGTAAAGAAGAGCCATGATTTGCAACGGATTTCCATCGATATGAGCAGGAAGATCATCGAAATACAGTGTTCCTGCGGAACCGTAAATCATTGACAGACCAAACAGTAACAGTGCGCTGGAGAAAAGTGCGGTAAGGATATACTTGGCACCGGCTTCAGCGGAGTTATGGCGGTATTTGTCGAAAGCGATCAAGGCTGCCATCGGGATGGAAGCTGTCTCCAGTCCGATGAAGAACATCAGGAAGTGTCCGGCGGAAATCATGAGATACATACCGAACAGGGTGGAGAGTGTAAGTACATAGAACTCACCTTGCTTGAATGAAGTATCGTCGCGTTTCATCCATTCGTGTGCCATCAGGAAAACAATCAGCGTGCCTATGTTCAGGATTGATTTGACAACCGTGTGCATGGGTACATAGTGATACATACCGCCAAAAATGTCGGCAGCTGTGCTTGGAACCAGATTGATCGCTGTATGGATGGCCATCAGGATAACTGGCAGCATGGTGTTCAAAACGGGTCTCGTCCCTTTTTGCTTGTGTGCGTCCGGACTCATGAAGAGATCGGCAAGGAACAGCAATAGTAAAACTGCTACGAGCGACAGCTCTTCCCGCATATGTAGAAATTGTGAATAATCCATCTTTATAAATTAAGAATTAAAGATTAAAAAATAAAGGTTATGGGATGAGTTGTGAGACTACAGGGAGTACACTTTCACCAATCATGTGGCTAACCCAGAAAGGAGCCATACCCAGTCCGGCTACACAAACGATGAGGCAGATAACAGCTACCCGTTCATCCCAGGTTGCGTCTGTCAGCGCAAGATGATGTTTGTTGGTGCAGGTACCGTACAGAATCTTGCCTACCAGACGCAGGATATAGACTGCCGTGATCACGATGGATGAACAAGCGATAATGGTCAGTGTACGGTGGAATACGTCGTTGTTCTGGAAAGAACCTACGAAGATAGTCATTTCGGCAATGAACCCGCTTAATCCCGGCAAACCGAGATTGGCAAGACCGGCAATCACATAACATACGCTGAGGAACGGCATTACTTTCATTAATCCGGTAAGCTCGCGGACATCACGTGTGTGTGTACGTCCATAAATCATACCGATCAGGGCAAAGAACAAGGCTGTCATCAATCCGTGGGAAAGCATCTGAAGAATGGCTCCTGTCGCAGCAGTCTGATTCAGCATCAGAATGGCGAAAAGAACCAGTCCGCAGTGAGAAACGGAAGAGTAAGCGTTGATGTATTTCAAGTCTGTCTGTACGCAAGCGGAGAATGCTCCGTAAACAACGGAGATACCTGTCAGTATCAGGAATATCCATGAAAGTTCGTTAGCGGCTTCCGGCATCAGATACATGGCGATACGGAAACATCCGTAACCTCCCAGTTTCATCAGTACTCCGGCGTGAAGCATGGATACAGCTGTCGGGGCGGAAGCGTGACCATCGGGACTCCATGTGTGGAACGGGAAAAGAGCACCCAGCACACCGAACCCGAGGAAGGTAAGCGGGAACCAGATACATTGCTGTGCAAAAGGAATATTATGTAGCTGTGCTATTTCCAGCAGGTTCATGGTGGTAGCTCCCGAACCGAAATAGATTCCGAGAATACCGATCAGCAGGAAAGCGGAACCGCCCATCAGCATAAGGGTCAGCTTCATGGCTGCATATTCTTTACGTCCCGAACCCCATACACCGATCAGCAGGTACATAGGAATCAGCGCGATTTCGTAGAACATGAACATGGTGAATAAGTCGATGGATATAAAGAATCCGAAGACTCCCATAGACAACAGTGTGAACCAAAGGAAATATTCTTTTGTCAGAGGCTGCAGACGCCAGGAGGCGAAAGTACCTGTGAATACAATAACGGCAGACAATAACAACATGGCTACCGAAATACCGTCAACGCCTACCGAGTAGGAGATGTGAAGCGGTGCATACCAGAGTGTATCCGCACGGAATAGCATTTCTGCCGTGTTGCCGGCACTGCGTTCTCCCAAATACATAAAGGTAAGTACGACGGAGGCAATCAGAAGTGCCGATGCGCCGGTAACCATAACCCCCCGAATCGCTTTGATTCCCCGTGCTGCCCAAAGTCCGGCAAGCATCAGTAAGGGGATGAGTACGAAGATTGATAAAAAATTCATAATTGAATTATTAAGTTTTAAGTATTAATTCGCAGCGACTTGTTGCGCAGCTTAATATCTAATACCTGATAGTTAATACTTGCTATAGAACTAACAGCAGGATAAGCGCCAGCGCTCCGCAAAGGAACACGTATGCGTATTGCTGTACCTGGCCGCTTTGAAGACCACGTATCTCGTCGCTTGTCGTATTCGTAGCCCATGCCAGGAAATTAAAGAATCCATCCACTACATGACGGTCGAACCATGCGATAGGAGTCGAAATGCAACGGAAGATGATCTTATGCGTAATAAACTGGTATATATCATCAATATAAAAACGATGATAAGCAGCTGTCCACAATCCATTGAACCGTTTGGCAAGTGCATTGGCAACAGGCTGTTTGGCATTCTTATACATCCATGTGGCAATCCCGATAGAAATAATCGCAATTACAACGCTTGTGACAGCTACCGACAGATCGAGGTGAATAGAGTAAGACTCCCCATTCGAACTGATAAAATGTCCGAAAGGAATGAATCCTGCAAGGCAGGTAACAACCGCCAGAAATATCAACGGAAAAGTCATAGCCAACGGACTCTCATGCGGGCGACAAGGTGCCGCTTCCAAGTTTCCGTGCGGTGTGCTATGATCCGAATGGGAGCTTGCCCGGGGCGGCTCGGCCCCCCAGAAGATGCCGTAGTAGAGGCGGAACATATAGAAGGCGGTCATTGCGGCGATTACTGTCATCACCCAACCCATTGCAGGGCTATATTGGAAGCAGGCAGCCAAAATCTCATCTTTTGAGAAGAAACCGGAGAACGGAGGAATACCGGCAATGGCGAGACAGGCAATCAGGAATGTCCAGTGAGTAATAGGCATGTATTTGCGTAGTCCTCCCATGGCTGACATTTCGTTGGAATGTACTGCATGGATAATGCTGCCGGCACCCAAGAAGAGTAATGCCTTAAACATGGCGTGTGTGAAGAGGTGGAACATGGAAGCCATATATCCCAGTCCTCCGTGGTGCGGGTCCATAGAAGTACAAACGCCCAGTGCTACCATCATAAAACCAATCTGTGAAATGGTCGAGAAGGCCAGCACACGTTTGATATCCGATTGTACGCAAGCCACGCTTGCTGCATAAAAGGCGGTGAAAGCACCTACCCAGGCAATCATATGTAAGGTGTCCGGTGCATAAGCAATGAAAAGCGGGAACATACGCGCTACCAGATAAACGCCGGCAACTACCATCGTAGCCGCATGGATCAAGGCACTGACAGGAGT